>Ga0308164_10000705_pt1 | contig 47666 bp, 44 predicted proteins | sample PhyTR2_FD_201031 | JGI IMG/M metagenome (GOLD analysis project Ga0308164, IMG submission 201031) | Phyllosphere microbial communities from UC Gill Tract Community Farm, Albany, California, United States - DLSLT.R2 | ecosystem: Host-associated > Plants > Phyllosphere > Unclassified | place: USA...
GCTCCTCGACGCCGCTCAGCCACGGCTACCTGGCGACCTACCTGTGGCTGCGCACGCAGTTCGGCGCCAGCGCGGTGGTCCACGTCGGCACCCACGGCACGCTCGAATGGGCGCCGGGCAAGGAACGGGCGCTGTCGGCGCAGGACGATCCGCTGCTGGCGCTGGGCGACCTGCCCAACGTCTATCCCTACATCATGGACAACCTCGGCGAGGCCGTGACCGCCAAGCGGCGCGGCCGCGCCGTGCTGGTCAGCCACTCGACGCCGATGTTCGCGCCGGCCGGCTTCCGCCCGCAGGTGCAGGAGATGCACGAGCTGATGCACGACTGGGAGAACGTCTCGCCCGGGCCGGTGAAGGTCGAGCTGGAGGCGCGCCTGACGGCGCAGTTCGTCGAGCACCAGTACCACCGCGACCTCAAGTGGACGCGCGAGCAGATCCTGGCCGACTTCGCCGGCTTCATGGAGCGCCTGCACCCGCACCTCGACGAGCTGGCCATGACCGCGCAGCCGCTCGGACTGGCGGCCTTCGGCGAGGTGCCCGACGCCAGGCGTCGCCACGGCACCATCCTGCAGATCCTGAGGAAGCCATTGATCGAGGCGCTGGGCGAGGACATCGACGAGGTGTTCCTGCTCGATGCCGGCAACCTCGCGCTGTCGCGGCCGGCGCGCTGGCTGGAGGTGGCGCTGGTCGATGCGCGGGCGGCCAGCACGCTGGACCTGCGCGCGGTCGACGCCGCGCGGCCGCAGACCGCCAGCGCCATTCCCAACCGGGCGCAGGGCAAGCCGCTCGACAGCGCGGTGCTGCTGGCGCTGGCCGAGCGGGCGCAGCGCCTGGACGCGACGCTCGCGGGCAACCAGGAGATCGAGGGCTTCCTCGCCGCGCTCGACGGCCGCCACCTGGCGTCGAGCTATGGTGGCGATCCGGTGCGCAACCCCGACAGCCTGCCCACCGGGCGCAACCTGTACGGCTTCGATCCCGGCCGCGTGCCCACGCGCGAGGCCTGGGACATCGGCGTGGCGGCCATGGACGGCTGGATCGCCGAGCACATGAAGCGCCATGGTGGCCGGCCGCCGGAGAAGATCGCCTTCACCCTCTGGGCCGGCGAGACCATGCGCCACCAGGGCGTGATGGAGAGCCAGGCGCTCTACGCGATGGGCGTCAAGCCGCGCTGGGACGAGGCCGGCCGCGTGGTCGGGCTCGACACGGTGCCGGCGGCGACGCTCGGGCGGCCGCGCCTGGACGTGCTGGTCAGCGTCACCGGGTCGTATCGCGACCAGTTCCCCGGCGTCATGCGCTGGCTCGACGCCGCGGTGCGGCAGGTCGCCGGCCTGCGCGAGGAGGGCGGCGACAACTTCGTCGCCCGCCACAGCGACGCCCTGGCGCAGCGCCTGCGCGCCGAGGGCGCCACGGCGGCGCAGGCCCAGCGCTGGTCGACCGCGCGCGTGTTCTCCAACGAGGCCGGCAGCTATGGCAGCGGCCTGGCCGATGCCACCACCGCGAGCGACACCTGGGCCACGCAGGGCCGCGCCGGCGGCGACGCCCGGATGGCGCGGCTCTACGTCGAGCGCATGGGCCACGCCCAGGGCGACGATGTCGAGGGCCTGGAGCGCCATGGCGCCTATGCCGCCAACCTGGCGCAGGTCGACGCGGCGCTGCTCTCGCGCACCTCCAACACCTACGGCATGCTGACCAGCGACGATCCGTTCCAGTACCTCGGCGGCCTGGCGCTGGCGGTGCGCCAGCTGACCGGCCGCGATCCGGCGCTCTACGTGCAGAACCTGCGCGACGGCACGGAGGTGCGCACCGAGGGCGCGGACGACGCCATCGCCAAGGAGATGCAGACGCGCTACCTGCATCCGCAGTGGATCTCGGCGCAGAAGGCCGAGGGCTACAGCGGCACGCTGCAGGTGCTCAAGACGGCGCAGTTCCTGTGGGGCTGGCAGGTGACGGCGCCGCAGGCGGTGCGCCAGGACCACTGGCAGTCGCTGCACGACGTCTATGTGCGCGACCGCTATCGACTGGGCACGCGCGAGTGGCTCGAGGGCGACAACCGGGCGGCCTTCGTGCAGACCCTGGAACGCATGCTCGACGCGGTGCGGCTGGACTACTGGCGGCCCGATGCCGCGACCCGGCGCGAACTGGCGCAGGCCTACGAGACGGCGCTCAAGGCCACCGGCCAGCGCGACCTGAATCCGATGGTGCGGCAATTCGCGGCGCGCGAGGCCGATCCGGCCGCAACTGCGACGGCGACGGAACCCGCCGCGACGCCGCGCCGCACGGCGCCCCGGCCGGTCGAGGTGGCACGGCCCCCGCCGCCGGCCGAGGCGACACCGGCCACCGTGACGGAAGCGGCACCGGCGGCATCGACGCGCATCGAGGGACTGAAGCTGGAGCCGCAACCCGAACCCGCGCCGCGCCCCGATCCGGCGCGCTCGCCCGTCGACAGCCTGGCGGCGATGTTCCTGGCCGGGCTGGTGCTGCTCGCCGGCGCCTGGCGCCAGACGCGCCGGGGCGGGGTAGGGTCCAGACCGCCCGACGCCGCCTGAATCACGCCTGAATGGCCAGGCGGCCGGTCAGCGCCATTCCTGCGGCATCAGCGGCACGACGTTGCGGTCGTCGATGGCGTAATGGCGCACGATCGGCTCGCGATCGAACAGCTTCTTGCGGTCCTCGGCATCGATCGAGGGTTGCAGGGGCTCGGTGCCGACGTACTGGCGGATCGCCTCCATCGACTCCCAGACCGAGACCACGGCCACCTCGGTGGTGCCGTCGCCCAGGTCGCGGAACAACGCGGCGGCGCGCTCGTTGCCCGGCGCCGCGTTCATTTCCTTGAGCTTGATCGTGTCGAGATAGGTCTGGCACTCCTCGCGCAACTCGGTGCGGATCCAGAACGTCCAGGCGCGAAAAATCTTGTCCATACCGGCTTGTTCAAAAAAAGATGTCGTTGACGCCCGTGAATTTCGAGCTGTGGAAATGCGTTTGCGCTGGCGGCTCGAGATAAACATTAGAGGTGAATTCTTTTGACTTACAAATCTGATGTGCTGGTACTTCTTTAGGGTTCCTGGGGACTCGTCGCGATTCTGCATGGGCTGGCGCAGAAGTGATTGCTAACAAAAATACTAAAAGTTACGCTTTCGTGGTATCTGTCAGACGATTGGCGACTGTCGTTGTCGGACTGCCAGTCAATCAGCGCGCTAGATGAGGTCGAAAATACTCATCATGAATGACTATCGCCGCAGGCCATGACTACCACCGCGTTGGACTATCGAGCCAATCGGCTGCTCGCGGCATTCGCGCCGGAAGACATCGAGCGCTGGCTGCCGCACTTCGATCTGCTCGACCTGCCGATCGGCTGCGTGCTGTGCGAACCCCACGAGCGGCGCACCCATGCCTATTTCCCGACCACGGCGGTCGTGTCGATGATCTACATGATGGACAACGGTGCCTCGGCCGAGGTCGCCGTCGTCGGCCGCGAAGGATTCGTCGGCGTGTCGGCATTGCTCAGTGGCGGCTCGACGCCCAACCGCGCCGTCGTCCAGACCGCGGGCCAGTTGTTGCGCCTGCCGGCCCATGTCCTCCAGGTCGAGATCGACCGGGGCAGTGCCGTGATGCGGCGGTTGCTGCGCTACACGCAGGCCCTGCTGACGCAGGTCTGCCAGACGGCGGTGTGCAATCGGCACCATTCGCTCGACCAGCACCTGTGCCGCTGGCTGCTGCTGATGCTCGACCGCATCGATGACGATTCGCTGGCCATGACGCAGGAGATGATCGCCAGCATGCTGGGCGTGCGCCGTGAGAGCGTCACCGAGGCCGCGCTGAAGCTGCAGGGTGCCGGCGTCATCAGCTACCGGCGGGGGCGCATCGACGTCCTCGACCGCCGTGGCCTCGAACTCCGGGTCTGCGAGTGCTATGGCGTGGTGCGGGCCGAATACGAGCGCCTCCTCGGCCCGACCGGTTGACCGGGCCGCCCGGCGGACTGGTGCCTCGCCGGCCCGGGTGCGGGCCGAGGGAGCGACGGCGCCATCCGCTCGCGGGCTTCAGAAGACCAGTTCCGCGCCCTCGGTGCAGCCGAGCCGGCCACCGACCTCGGTCTTCGCGAGATCGATGCCCAGCAGGTCGCGCATCAGGGTGGCCAGCAGCGGATCGATCAGCGGCGCGAGCACGTTCGAGACCACGCCGCCGAGCGTCGTGATGACACCGGCGAGCGCGCTCGTCAGGGCGGCGAGCACGCTCGGCGTGGCATTGCTCGTCAGGCCCGAGGGGCCGGTGGGCGCCACCGGCTGCAGCAGGCTGGCCGACTGGCGCAGCGTCTGGCCGATCGAGTCGGTGACGTTGGGCGTCGAGATCGCCAGCCAGGTCGGCTCGGCGCGGACGTCGGGCGGGTTGGCGAAGGTCTGGTCGACGGTGGTCGCGCCCACCGTCAGGTCGCCACGCAGGGCCAGCCCGCCGGCGTAGTAGGGGATGCGCGGCCCGCAGCTCGAGGTCGGCACCAGGTTCAGCAGCACGGTGGTGCACCTGCGCGCGCCGATGTCCAGCAGCGCCAGGGGCGCGATCACCGGCGGCGCGGCGCTGCCGAACACCAGGGCCTTGGCCTGCGCCACCGTGCCGCCGAAGCTGCCCACGCGCAGCGTGGCGGCGGTGGTGGTGGTGCGGGCCGTCAACGAGGTCGCGGCGGGATTGGAGCAGCTGAAATCGGTGACGCGCGAGGTGCCGCCGCCAGCCTCGAGATGGATGTCCATGCGCACGTTGGGCGAGGCGAAGACGGCATCCTGCACCGGCTGGTTGCTGCAGGCCACCACGCAGGCCGTCAGATTCGCCAGGTTCAGGCCGAGCAGGTTGTTGAGCGTCGACATCAGCGGTCCCAGGGCGCTGGACAGCGCATTGGTCAGGGCCGTGATGGCGCCGAGCGCGGGCAGCTCGACCGTCAGGAGCGTGCGGACCTGGGCGGTCCGCACCACGATGGCGTTGGCGCCGTGGGGCTCCCGCTTGGCCAGTGCCGGGTCGCCGACCGCGGAGAGCTGCGGTGGTTCGATGACGCGCGCGCTGGCGCTCAGGTTGATCAGGCCCGGCACGCCCAGCGGCACGCTGGCGACCAGGCCGTTGCGGCCGTTGGCCAGCTGCACCAGCGCCTCGGCGAACTGGAAGACCTGCAGGTCGATCGCCAGGGCCGCCGCCGGCGTGCCGCTCTGCACCCGGATCAGACTGCCCAGCCGGACCAGCGGCTGCGCGGCCGGCACGTTGGCGGCCAGGCGGATGGCGTTCAGGGCGTCGATGGTGGGGCGCACGGTGTCGCCCTGGCGGGACAGCGCGGTGACGGCGGCCTGCAGCAGGGTGCCCACCGGCACGGCGGCATCGAGCACCTGCTCGTAGCGGCCGGCGGCCACGCCGGTGTCGATCGCCAGTTGGTCGAGGTAGCCCAGCAGCTGCAGCCGGCTCGTGACCAGGCCGCCGTAGGCCACCGCGTCGAGCGCCAGCGTGCCGCCGAGCATGCCGCCCAGCACCGCATTGAGCAGGGTGGCGCGACTGGCATCGATGCTCGCCAGGGTGCTGCGGATGGTCAGCACGGCGCGAGGCTGGCGCCGCGCGGCGAGCGCCCGGACCTCGACGACGCGCGGCCGCGCGCCGGGCAGCCCGGGCATCAGGAGCGCGGGCGTGCGTCGCAGGGTGACGGTCACGGCGTTGGGCGCCGTCGTGCCGGTCGCCGGGGCGAAGTAGGTCGGCGCGGCATGGGCCGCCGGGTCCCAGCGGCCGCAGGCGATGTCGGCCGGCGCCAGGGCCAGGCCGGCGGGCAGGTTGAGCACGCCGTTGGCCATGGCGGCGGCGCGGGCGCCGGCGCAGTCGTTCGTCGCCAGCGCCTGGGCACCGGCCAGCGCGGCCAGGTCGACGGCCTTCTGCATCTCGCGCTTGAGATAGAACAGCCAGCCCAGTTCGGTCCCCACGAGCACGCCGACCATCAGGCTCAGCGCCAGCGCCGTCTGCACCAGCACCGAGCCGCCCGAGCGCGAACGGCGCGCCTGGCCGCGATGCGATCGGTCGGCCATGGCCTCAGACCGGCCGCGCCATGGTCGCCCGGCGCGTCATCAGGTCCGGCACCCAGGGCACCACGCGGGCCAGGGCCATCAGCGGCGCGTCGCGGTAGTGATGGCTGACGCTCACCGTGACATCGGTGGCCGAGGCGGCGACACCGACCTGCACGTGCGCGACCACCCAGCGCCGCCGGCTGGCGAGGTCGGCCGCGAAGGCCGGCGGTACCACCAGCGAGGCGGCCAGCGTGTCGTGGACGATGTCGCGCACGCGCTGGATGTTGGGCGTCGCGCCGTCGGGCATCAATGCGATCGCGCGCACGCCATCCTCGGCGGCGCGCGCGATCGCCTGCTGCACGTAGAAGATCGAACCGAAGGTGACGATGCCATGCACCAGCGCGAGCAGCGTCGTCAGCACGAGGGCGAATTCCAGCGCGGCCACGCCGCCCTGCCGGTGGCGCCGTCTCATGGCAGGCGCCCGTCGAGCAGCATGCTGGCCTGGCCGGTGAGCGTGGCGGGGAGCGCGAAGTTCAGCAGCGGCAGCAGGCGGTCGATGCCGCGCGCCGTCACCGTGACCCGGATCTGGCAGCGTCGCGCCCATTCGGGGCCGCAGACCGGGGCCACGCAGTCGTCGTTGGCGCTCTGGCAGATCTGCGCCACCACCTCGGCCGGCGTGGCGAGCCAGCCCTCGACCCGCGCCGCGGCGATCGCGGCGGCCTGCGCCCGGCGCAATGGCAGCGGACTGGCCGTGCCCACCACCCGCTGGTAGCGCAATGCGGCGCGCGCTCCCTCCTCGGCCGCGTGCTGCAGGCCCATGCGCAGGGTCAGCGCGATGCCGTAGCAAAGTGTGGCGTAGACCAGGCCGAAGAACATCAGGAAGACGAAGGCGAACTCGATGGCGTAGGCGCCGCGCTGGGCACCGGCCGATCGGCGGCGCCCCGCGACGCGGGTCGGCCGGGTCCCCGGGCCCCGGGCCGTCGAGGTCATGGCGCGCCGCCGGCGGTGGCGCCACCACGGCCGGTCGTGCTGGAGCCATAGCGTTCCGGGATCGGATGCTCGAAGCTCCGGAGATAGCGCTGGTAGCTGCGCCCGGCGATCTCGCCCGGGATCGGCCGTGGCACCGGCGAGGCGGCGTCGCCCTCGCGCTGGAGCGCGAGCAGGCCGGCGGCGGCATCGCCGACCGGCGACGGGCCGGCCGGCGCGGCCGGGGTAGGCACCGGGGCCGGCGCCGGCGCCCGATCGGCGGATCCGCCCGCGTGCGCCGCGGTGTCCAGGGCGAGGAAGGCGGCCGGCCCGGAGGCCAGGCTCAGCATCACGGCGCCCGCGTGGCGCCAGAACGAGGGAGGGAGGATCTTCTTCATGGCGCGCTGGCTTCGGACGGGGTGAGGATGCTGGGCGGCCGTTCGGCCGATGGCGCGTGACGGGAGGCGCCCGATGTCGCCGGGGCGGAGACGGCGAGCATCCCGGCCGGAAGGTCGGACGACGTGCCGGACGACGTGGCGGGCGAGGGCCCCGGGCGCGCCGGCGTCGGCATCGGTGGCAGTTCGCGCGCGGCCTGACGGATGGCGTGCCGCGTGCCGGGCGCCAGGTTGCGCGCCGCCATCAGCGCCTCGGCCTCGTGGCCGCGCCGGATCGCGAACAGGTAGAGCGCCAGGTTGGATTGGACCTGCGGCTGCTCCGGCTGCAGCTGGCTGGCCTGCATCAGCGGCACGCGCGCCTGCGCGGCGCGGCCGGCGCGCAGCAGGGCATAGCCCAGGTCGCTCAGCACGACGACATCGGTCGGATCGCGCTGGCGCGCCTGCGCCAGCATCTCGATGGCCTGCGCGAAATCGCCCTCGGCGCCGGCCAGCAGGCCCAGGCCGTGGTAGGCCGGTCCGGCCAGCGGCGTCTCCAGCAGGCGCAGGTACTGCTGGCGGCTCTCGGCGATCTGGCCGGTGCGGCGCAGGGCGTCGGCGCGCAGCCGCAGCGTCGTGGCGGTGGCCGGCGTGTCGCGCTCCAGCGCATCGAGATGCGCCAGCGACGCGAACCACAGGCCGTCGCGCTGCATCTGCTCGATCAGCCGCAGATGGAGCGCCGGCGTCTGCGGTTCGCCGCCGGCCGCTTCCAGCGCGGCATCGGCCGCGGCCCGGTCGGCCTGGGCGCGGGCGCCGGCGCCGGCGTAGGAGCCGGGGCCGGTCGAGCCGCAGCCGGCCAGCATCAGCAGGCCGGCGAAGCCGAGCAGGCGCGCGCCCGGCGGGATCAGGGAAGGGCGAGGACTCATCGGCGGCTTCAGCGTGAGAGGGTGGCGAGGGAGCGCGAGATGGCCAGGAAACCCGGCCCGGCGGTGACGATGATCAGCGCCGGCAGCAGCGTGGTCACCATGACCCCGGTCATCTTCACCGTGATGCGGCCGATGCGCGCCTTGAGCTCGGCGCGCCGGTGCTCGCGCAGCCGTTCGCCGAACCGGGTCAGGGGTTCCTGCACCGCGCCGCCATGGCGATCGATCTGCACCAGCAGCGCGATCAGCTCGGCGAGATGCGCGTTGCCATGGAGCTGGGCCAGGCGCTGCAGGGCGTGTTCGCGCGTGCGGCCCTGGGCGTACTGGCGATTGGCGATGGCGAGTTCCGCCGTCAGCACCGGCAGGGTGGCGGTGAAGTCGGTGGCCAGCACGTGCAGGCCCTGGTCCAGGCTGAGGCCGACGCCCTGCAGCAGCCGCAGCAGCTCGACGAACATCGGCAGCTCCTCGGCGACGCGGGCGCGCCGCGCCGCCGCCAGCCGCGCCAGCAGCCACTTCGGCGCCATGAAGCCGAACACGAAGGCGACCGCCGGCACCACCACCGGATCGCCCGGCAGCAGGCCCGCGCCCTGCAGCACGACCGCCGCCACCGGCAGCGTCGTGGCCAGCAGCGCGCGGCCGCCCAGCAGCAGCAGCTGGCCGCGCAGCGAGGCGCCGCCGCACTGGGCGATCAGGCGCCGGTCCTCCTCGGCCACCAGCAGGCGGCCCCAGCGCGTGCGCAGCCAGTGGGCTGGCAACGCGGAGCGCTCACGCGCGCCCTCGCCCGTGGGCATGGCGGCGTCGGCACCGGGACCGGCGACGACAGCGGCACCGGTGGTCGCGCCGGTGACGCCCGAGACGGCGCGGCCGAAGACCCGGCGGCTGCGCGCGACTCGCCATTCGCGCCGCGCCACCAGCGCCGCCGCCAGCAGCAGGGCGAGCGCCAGCAATGCCATGCTCAGGGCCAGCAGGCGCGTGGCGTCGGGAGTCCCGGTAAAGAGCGCCATGGCCTTCACCGCAGCCGGGCCAGGCGGTAGAGCAGGAAGGCGCCGAGCGACTGCAGGCCGAAGGCGCCGAACAGCATCAGGCGACCGCTATCGTCGAGCCACATGCGGACCACGTAGTCGGCATTGGTCAGCATGATGGTCGAGCCCACGCCCAGCGGCAGCAGCCCCAGGATCCAGGCCGACAGGCGTGTCTCGGCCGACATCGCGGCCAATTCCTGGCCGGCCTGCTCGCCATCGCGCAGCGAGATGGCGACGCGCTCGAGCAGCAGGTCGGCGCGACCGCCATAGCGCACGCCCACGCCCAGGATGGCGCCGAGCAGGTGCAGCTCGCCGACGCGCAGGTGGCGGGCGGTCTGGTCGAGCGCGCCATCGAGGTCGACCCCGGCGCGCGCCAGGGCGGCGGCATGCTCCATCGCCGGCCGCAATGGCGCCCTCAGGGGTGCGATCGCGAGCTGGAAGGCGGCCTGCGGCGAATTGCCGATGCGGACCAGTCGCACCATGGCGTCGATGAAGCCCGGCAGCTGGCGCACCAGCCGCTCCCGGAAGCGCTGCACGCGCAGCCAGACGACGAACGTGCCCACGGCGCCCGCCAGCAGCAGCATGCCGGCCGCGGCGACGTCACCCAGCGCCGCGCCGGCCACGAGCGTCGATGCGCCGGCCGCGCCGACGGCGAGTCCCAGCTGGCGCGGCGTGGCGACGGCCCGCAGCCAGCCCGGCAGCCGCCGGACCAGGGCCGAGGCGCCGGCGCCCAGCGCCGCGCCCGGGCCCGGCCGTGGCGTCGCATCGCCCGCGCGCATCGCGTCGCCGGCACCCGGTCGCGCGGGCGCCGCGCCCTCGGTGCCCGGCGCGCTGGCCCAGGGATCGCGCGGCAGGCCGGCGACGAAGGCGGCGTGCCGGGCATCGACCGCCGGCGGGACGGCCGGTGTCAGGCCGGCGGCGATGCGCGTGGCCAGATGGCGGTTGGCGGAGCGTCGCGACTGGCGGCGCGCGGCCCAGGGCCACAGCATCAGTCCCACGCCGGCGAGCAGCAGCACCAGCGCCATCAGGGCCCACGAGACCTCACGCATGCGCGTCTCCCCGCGCCCGGCGCAGCATCTGGCGATAGCGCGTGACCTTGGGGGAATGCGGCGCGACGCCGAGCGAGGCCCAGTGGTCGCGCTCGCCGCCATCGGGCGTCGCCACCGGATCGTGGCGGTGCAGCTCCTGCATCGCCACCACGTCGTCGTTCACGCCGGTGACCTCGGAGATCGACAGGATGCGCCGCTGGCCGCCCGGCAAGCGGCCGATCTGGACGATGAAATCGATCGCGTTGGCGATCTGCCGGCGCAGGCTCGATTCGCTGCCCTGGTAGCCCGCGAAGCCGGCCAGCATCTCCAGCCGATACAGGCACTCGCGCGGCGAGCTGGCGTGGATGGTGCCCATCGAGCCGTCGTGGCCGGTGTTCATGGCCTGCAGCATCTCCATCACCTCGGCACCGCGCACCTCGCCGACGATGATGCGGTCGGGCCGCATGCGCAGGCTGTTGCGCAGCAGGTCGCGGATGGAGACCTGGCCGGTGCCGTCGAAGCCGCCCTGTCGGCTCTCCAGCCGCACGACGTGGGCGTGGCCCAGCGAGAGCTCGGCCGTGTCCTCGATCGTCACCACCCGTTCGGTCTCGGGGATGAAGGTCGCCAGGGCGTTGAGCAGCGAGGTCTTGCCCGAGCTGGTGCCACCGCTCACCAGGATGTTGCAGCGCGCGCGCACGGCGATCTCCAGCAGCTGGGCGATGGCGGTGTCGAAGGTGCCCATGTCGACCAGCTCGGCCGGCGTCAGCGGGTCCTTCCTGAACTTGCGGATCGACACCGACAGGCCGTCGAGCGCCAATGGCTCGCTGATGACGTTGATGCGGCCGCCATCGGGCAGCCGGGCATCCACCATCGGATGCGACTCGTCCAGCCGCCGCCCGATCGGCGCCAGGATGCGTCGCACGATCCGCAGCACGTGCTCGCGATCGGCGAAATGCACGGTCTCGCGCTCCAGCCGGCCATGGCGCGAGACATAGACGTTGCGGTGGCCGTTGATCAGGATGTCCTCCACCGCCGGATCGGCCAGCAGGTCCTCCAGCGGGCCGAGGCCGGCCAGCTCCTTGGTCAGGGCGTCGGCCACCAGGGCGATCTCGCGGTCGTTGAGCGGCACGCGCTGCGCCCGCACGAAGCTGTCGAGCTCGAAGGCGACGAACTGCTGGATCGCCGCGCGCGACCAGCGGCCGAACTCGGCCCCCATCGCCTCGACGCGACCGAGCAGGTGATCGTGCGTCCAGGCCTTGATGTCCTGGTACTGCTGCGAGCCCAGGAAGGCATCGCCATCGGCGCGGGAATCGGTGCCGGCCATGGCGGATCAGCGTTCCGTGGCGCTGCGACCGCGCCGCGACAGCGGCGCCATCAGCGCGGCCCAGGAGGATGGCGTCCGGCCCGCCACGCGCGCCGGCGGGTCGGCGGCGACGCTCTCGCTGCGCAGTTCGCGCACCATGGCCTGGACGGCGTTCACATAGGGATCGTGGCGTGCCACCCGGGCCAGCATCTCGCCGCGTGCGCCGGCCGTCAGCAGGGCCGAGCGACGCTGCGGCAGGACATGCGCGAGCGGCAGCTGCAGGCGCTCGGCCATGTCGCGCGCCGTCACGGCCAGCGTCGGGTCGAACAGGTTGGCCACCAGGCCCAGGCGCTGGCGCTCGACGCCGTGGCTCTCCAGGTCGTGCAGCAGCCGGGCCGTGGAGACCAGACCGCCGATGCTCTGGTCGCACACCACCCAGGTCCGGTCGGCCTCGCGCACGCATTGCGCCATGAAGGCCGGGCGGCTGCAGCCGCCCAGGTCGGCCACCTGATGGTCGAAGAAGTCGGGCAGGCGCCGCAGCAGCCCGATGTCGTCCTCCGAGGGCGTCTCGCGCAGCTGCGCCGGATCGCAGGGCAGCGGCAGCACCGCCAGGCCGTCGGCATGACGCGCCAGCGCGGTCCGCGCCAGCGTCTGGTCCAGGCGGCGCAGCTGGCTGGCGCCATCGGCGAAGCTGAAGTCGCTGGTGGTGTCGAGGTAGAGCAGGCCATCACGCGCCGGCAGGCCGAGGTCGAGCAGCGCGACGCCGCGCGCCGGCGCGCCGCCGCCCGACGCGGCCGCCGCTCGCCCGACCGCGTCCTGCAGCAGCAGCGCCAGGTGCGTCGCCAGGGTCGTCACGCCCAGACCCGGGCGCGCGCCCAGCAGCACCACGCCCCGACCGCGCAGGGCCGGTGCTCGTGGCGCGTCCGAGGCCGGCCCGGTGGCCGGAGCGCCGCGCCGCAGCAGCAGGGCGGCGAGCGTCGCGTTGAGGTCGTGCAGCGAGCCGGCGGTGTCGACGAAGTCGGCCACGCCGGCGCGCAGGGCGGCGAGCAACGCGGCCGGCTCGGTCGAGGCGCCGGTGCCGAGCACCGCCAGTTCGGGCCGGAGCTGGCGCAGCTGGCCGTGCAGTTCGGCGGCGGCGGCGGCCTGGCTGCCCGCGAAGTCGAGGAACACGGCGCGCGGCCGCAGGGTGGCGATGCGCTCGTCGATCGCGCGCATGCTGCGCGCCACCTGCACCACCGTGCCGCGCCGCTGCAGGCCATGGTTGAGCCAGTCCAGCGTGGCGATGTCCTCGGTCGCGAACAGGTAGGTCTCGGTGCCGGCCGGCGCGGTGGGAGCGGCGAACGCGGCGAGGTTGCCGGAGGAAGGCGGCGAGGACAGGAACGAGGGGAGTGGGGAGGATGGCATGGGTTTCGGTTTCTTCAGCGGGAGAAGCCCGGCAATGTCTCGGGCGCCCGGCCGTCGCCCAGCACGATGCGCTTCCAGACCGCGTCGTCGCGCCGCTCGGAGGCGCCGGGCAGGCGCGCGGTCAGGTCGGTGCCGCGCGCGATCGGCTTCACCAGGTGGGGCGTGACCATGATGACCAGCTCCTTCTCGGTCATCCGGTAGTTCTGCTGCTTGAACAGCAGCCCGATCACCGGCAGGTCGCCCAGCAGCGGGACCTTGCTGGCATTGGAGAGGGTGGTGCGGCTGACCAGTCCGCCGATGATGAAGCTCTCGCCATCGCCGAGCTCGACGGCGGTGTCGGCGCGGCGCGTCGTGATGGAGGGCACCGGCACGCCGCTGATGCTCAGGGCGTTGGTGTAGTCGAGGTCGCTGGCCTCGGGCGCGACCTTGAGCGCGATGCGGTCGTTCGACAGCACCGTCGGCGTGACCGTCAGGCCGATGCCGAACGGCTTGTACTGGATGGTGGTGGTGCCCAGCGCCTGCGGCACCGGCACCGGCAGCTCGCCACCGGAGAGGAAGCTGGCGCTCTGGCCCGAGGTGGCGATCAGGGTCGGCTCGGCCAGCACGCGCGCCAGGCCGTTGCCCTCCAGCAGGCGCAGCGTCAGGTCGAGGCCGCGGCCCTGGTTGGCGTTGCCGAAGCCCAGCACCAGGTTGAAGGCCTGGCTGATGCTCGACGACGAGGTGTTGAGGAAGCTGAAGCCGCGGCTGTTCGGCCCGTAGCTCGACAGCTCGAAACCGGCGTCCTTGAGCACGCTGCGGCTGAACTCGACGATCCTGACCTCGACCTGCACGGTCTGGCTGCGCACCGCGACGACCGAGCGGTCGAGCGGCGCGGCGTCGGGGCCGCCGGCGGCGCGCGCGTCCTCGACGCGCCGGGCATGCGCCTCGAGACTGTCCGAGCTGCCTTCGACCACGCCCTGGCGGCGGCGCACGCTGACGTCGTAGGTGGTGGCGTTGTCGCTACCGCGCCGCCACACCATGAGCGTGGTGCGGCCGGCCGCCTTGCCGGTGACGATCAGCCGCGCGCCATCGGTGTTCCGGTCGCGGCGCGTGACCAGCACGCTGGCGACCGCTTCGTCGGCGATGGCCAGGCGCTCGATCGCGCCGTCGATCAGCAGTTCACGCTGCGTGCCGGCGGCGAGCGCCAGTTCGCGCCGCTCGGCCGCCGTGGCGGCGCTCGCGGCGCAGGCGCACAGCAGCGCGAGCATGGCCGGGCCGCCGGGCGTCCAGGCGGCGTGTCGGAGCCGGTGGGCGCGGCGTGGGGGAGCAGGAGGCATGCGTCGGTCTCGCGGGATGGGCGGGTCGGTGTCAGTAGCTGACGATCTCGCGGCGGTCGCCCCGGATCGACTCGATCTCGATGCCACCGCGCGCCGGGGCGCTCCGGCGTGGCGCGGCCATGCCGGGTGGTGGCGCGACAACCAGGGCGGACGATGCGATGGCGGGCGCGAAGGCCACCACCGGCGACGTGATCGGCGGCGCGGCACCGCCCGCCAGGTCGGCCATCGCGATGCCGGCCTGGGCCTGGTCGATCGGCCGCAGCGCGGTCCTCGCGCTGCCCGGGCCGCCGGTGCGCAGCGCGGTGACGGGCGCCGGGAACAGAGCGGCGTCGGGCTGCGCCGTGTCGCCGGGATGGCGCAGGGCCAGCAGCAGCCGCCCGTTGGCCTCGCCTAGCGCCAGGCGCGCGACATCCTGCACCTGCACCGCCAGCACCACCGTGCGCGCGGCCTCGAGGGTTCGGGTCGGGGTCGTGCCGGCCGCGCCCGGCGCGTCGTGACCCGGCCCCGCCGGCCCGTCGACGGATGCGCCGCCATAGGCCAGCACGCGCTGGCGCGACAGCAGCAGGCGCGCCTGACTCTGCGTCACCTCGCGGCCATCGCCCTTGAGCAGGAAGAAGACATCGACGAAATCCCCCGGCTGTACCCGGTGGGCGACGCCCAGCACCTCGTCGGCCCGGATCGCCACCGCGCGCTCGCCCTCCTCCAGGCGGGCGGCCAGGCCGGCGACCAGGCCGGATTCGAGCAGCAGGGCGCCGGCGGCGAGGTCGGTGGCCGGCACGCGTCCGGTGGCGGCGGCGACATCGCGCAGCGCGCCGGGCGGATCGATGGGCAGACGCACCACCTGCAACGCGTCGGCGCCGAGGATCTCGCCCGCCCGCACCTCGCGGCGCGTGGCCACGACCGCGAAGGTGGGAGCGGCGACCACCGGGGCCGCGCCGGTGGCGGGGCCTGGTGACGGGCCGGCGGCGCGGCTGCCGAGCCACCACGCGTATCCGCCCAGCGCCACGGCGAGCAGCAGCAGCACGGCGGCGAGGATCTGGGTCAGGCGGAACATGGCGGGCGACAGGAAGAGGAGGACGGCAGCGTCAGTGCGACGCCGGTTCGAGCCGCAGGGCGAGCCAGACCAGCGCCATCAGCGCCAGGTAGCCGGCATAGGGAATCGAGGCCCGGGCCCGCGGGACGGCGGCCGAAGGCGCCTTCGCATCGGCACGCGCCTTCCAGGGACCGTGGTGGCGGATCAGACTGAACAGCGCATGGCCGCCCGCCAGCAGCCCGGCACCCATGGCGATCGGCAGCAGCGGCGATCCGCCGACCCACAGTCCCAGCACGCCCGCGAACTTCACATCGCCCGCGCCCATCAGCCCCATCGCATAGAAGCACAGCAGGATCAGGAAGGCGCCGATGCCTCCCAGCAGCGCGTCCGGCCAGCTGACGGCCAAGGGCGACCGCCCGACGGCCAGCGCCACGATGGCGAAGACCGCGCCCGCCATCACCCACCGATTGGGAACCCGGCGTCGCGCGAAATCGCAGGCGACGACGCCGACGAGCCAGAGACCGAGGGTGAGGGACATGCCGATGCCACGCCGGATCCGACGGGTGGCTCAACCGCCCGACGATGGGGGAGTGCTCGATCCGGAGGTGGCCGATCCGGCAGCGGCTGGCGCGAGCGTCGTCGAGATATTCGTGAACACCGTGTTGAGGCGCGAGGCGATGGAACTAGAACCGGCACCAAATGCGGTGGCCAGCACGACGGCGATCAATCCGGCAATGATTCCGTATTCAATGGCGGTGGCGCCACGTTCGTCGCGCATGAATTTAAAAAAGGCGGCTTTCATGATGATCCTTAAGCAGTTCGATTAGAGGCAGTGAAACAGGACTAGCACTAAAAATGTAGCTTCTGTAATTTTTCTAATCAATACTGAAAAAGTATTCGTCGTGAATGAAGTGTTTTTAATCTCCCAAAACGCGTGTTAATACCCGACCTTTTCAATTGGCCAAGAAAACAGAGACTGTTGAAAACTATGGATTTAAGTGCTTTTTTTTCGATCCAGGGAAAACCTGGATGAAACCAGCCAATTCGCTTCTCAAGTGCTCAGGATTCCGCCATGTGGATGGCGCGACCCTCGGGTGATCGGCGCCATTGAACCGGGGCCATGGCTCGGCATCGCGTGGTGGAAGCGAAAAATCCCTGAAAAAAGATGATGGCGACGTTGTGGAAATCGTGAAAAAGGCACGTTTGAGAGACAGGGAGAGGCGCCGTGTCTGTCAGACGGAGGCTCTTTTCACGCTTTCGCAGTCGCCGGCACCATGCACTGAGGGTCGTAGCCGGCCATGAACAGGGCGCCGATGAAGGCGGCCATGCGGGCCTCGCTGGTGTGCGAGCTGTGGCGCTTGGGCCAGGCCACGAAGAGTTCCAGCGGACTGCGGCGCAGGGTTTCCTCCATCAGCAGTCCGACCCGCACGGCGGCGCTGGCCCAACGGCCGGCGGTCGCGATCTCGGAGCCGAGGTTGTAGCTGAGCACACCCGGATCGACCGCATCCGGGAAGGCGCGGCGCACGCGCCGCTGCAACTGGTTGCCGACGGCGGGAAAGCGCAGCATCGGTGACAGTGGCGCGCTGCCGCGTCCGCTGCGGCGCCGCCAGATCTCCACCAGCGTGCCGATCGCGGCCGCCACCCGCGACTCGTAGATCGGCAGGCCGTCGACCGCGTAGAGCGAATGGATCTTGCAGAGCGCCGAGTTCATGCGCGGAATGCTGCGGAAACTGCCGGTGGGGTCGGGGTCGGCCAGGCGCAGCGCCTGCCCGGTCACCTGCAGATAGAGAGGCAGCTTCTCGCCCAGGCTGACGAGGTAGGCGCTGGCGCCGACGCGGCTGTTGCGGTCGGCGCCCCACTCGACGATCGCTTCGCAGGCGATCCGCGTGCCCTGTGGGTCCTGGTGCGCGACGGCAGCGCGCAACTCGGTGGACAGCTCCTTCATGCGGATCATCGTCTCCTGCCAATCACCGATCGCCATGCCGGTGAAGCGCCAGCGGTAGCAGTCCGGCACCAGCTGGTCGAAGGTCGTCTCGGCCACCAGACCGTTGGGCATATAGGGGGAGACGTTCATATTCAGCCGGACCTTCAGGTGGGGCAGGTGGCCCGCCAGCCATTCGGCGAATTCGCGCACATCGGCATCCTGGAGAAACATTTGACGCATCGTCGATTCCTTTTTTCTTGAAACGTGTCGGCGGTCCGGCACGCGAGGCGTTCAAAATGCTCAGAGCAGTTCTTAAAACAAATCAATTCGACTGGATCACAAGTATGCGCGTGCTTGTTTTTTTGTGGCAATACCTCTCCCTTCCTGCGTCGCATGCAACTCGTTTTCCAGCCAATACCTCATTCGTATTGCGCTGAAGTCCGAAGTCGGGAAGCAGGCAGAAAGAAAACCATGCGATGACACGTCCGCTCGGGCGACCGGCGCAAGGGGTGCGCGGTCCGGGTGGACGGCATCGGGTTCATCCGTCGTCGTGACGGGAAACTCGGTGTTTCAAATCTTGTCCGGCCCTCCAATTGAAAGAAATGACAAGAATTGGCATGAGAGTTGGGTTTGTACGCAAAATGTGACAGTGCGTCCGTACGCTACCGCACACAGCGATGAAGCCGGAATCGGGTCGCGGCATGGATTCGCTTCCCTCGGACGACCGGACGGCTCCAAGAAGGGGCGCCGGCACCCGCGTGCCGACACAACTGGTAGCAACGCCCCAGGATGCGGGCCACCATGATGGCCAACACCCCACCCGAGAAGAACCCCATGGAATTCACCATCAACGGATCGCCCGTGCAGGCGACGTTCGATCCCCGGACGTCGCTGCTCGACCTGTTGCGCGACCACCTGGGCCTCACCGGCTCCAAGAAGGGCTGCAACCAGGGTGCCTGTGGCGCCTGCACCGTGCTGGTCGATGGCGAGCGGATCAATTCGTGCCTGGCGCTGGCGGTCCAGTACCAGGGCCGCCGGATCACCACGGTCGAAGGTCTGGCCGAAGCCGGCGAACTCCATCCGCTGCAGCGCGCCTTCGTCGTGCACGACGGCTTCCAGTGCGGCTATTGCACCCCCGGCCAGTTGTGCTCGGCCATCGGCATGATGGGCGAGGCGCGACGCGGCATGCCCAGCGTGGTCACCCAGGATCTCGCGGCTCCCGTCGCCATGACACTCGATCGTGAGGAACTGCGCGAGCGCATGAGCGGCAACCTGTGCCGCTGCGGCGCCTACAACGGCATCGTCGATGCCATCGTCGAGACCTTCGACATCGGCATCCCCGAGGGCGCCGCCAGTGGATCCGCCACGCGCCGGGAGCCCGCATGACGCCCTTCACCTATCACCGCGCTGCGGACGTGGCCGGTGCCTTGCGGCTGGCCGGCCAGTCGGCGGCGTCGCGCTATCTGGGCGGCGGCACCAATCTGGTCGACCTGATGCGCGAGACGATCGAGCGGCCCGATGCGCTGGTCGACGTCTCCGGCCTGTCGCAGGCCATCGAGGTGGATGCGCGGGGCGGCCTGCGCATCGGCGCGGCCGCCCGCAACAGCGCGGTGGCGGCGCATCCGGTGGTGCGCGAACGATTCCCGCTGATCGCGCGTGCGCTGCTCGCGGGGGCCAGCGGGCAGATCCGCAACATGGCCACCACCGGTGGCAACCTCCTGCAGCGCACGCGCTGAGGCTATTTCTACGACGACGCGGCGCGCTGCAACAAGCGCTCGCCCGGGGCGGGGTGCGACGCGATCGGTGGTTTCAACCGCATCCACGCCATCCTGGGCGCCTCGCCGGCCTGCGTGGCGACGCATCCGTCGGACCTGTGCGTGGCGCTGGCCGCGCTCGACGCCGTGGTGCGCATCGACGGCCCGGCGGGTCCGCGCGCGGTGCCGCTGGTCGACCTGCATCGCCTGCCGGGCGATCGTCCCGATCTCGACCACGTGCTGGCGCCCGATGAACTGATCGTCGCCGTGGAGGTACCGGCACTGGCCTTCGGCGGGCGCTCGGTCTATCGCAAGGTGCGCGACCGCGCCAGCTATGCCTTCGCGCTGGTGTCGGTGGCGGCCGCGCTGGACCTCGACGACGATGGCGGCGTGCGCGATGTGCGCCTGGCGCTCGGCGGCGTGGCGCACAAGCCCTGGCGCGCCGTGAAGGCCGAGGCGGCGCTGCGCGGACGGCCGGCCACGGCGGCGAGCTTCCAGGCCGCCATCCGCGCCGAGCTGGCCGATGCGTCGGGCCTCGGCCACAACGACTTCAAGATCGACCTCGCCGAGCGCGTCGTCGTCGCCACGCTCGGCCAACTGGCGGGAGACCCCTCATGAGCCTGATCCAGGACATCGCGCAGCAGGCGGTGATGAAAGCCGCCGAATACGTGCCCGATCGCTGGCTGCCCGGCGCCTCGCCCGATCCATTGCGGCACGCCGGGGGCCTGATCGGCGCGCCGATGGCGCGGGTCGACGGTCCGCTCAAGGTGACCGGCCGGGCCCGCTTCGCGGCCGAGGTGCCGATGGACGGCCTGACCCATGCCGCGCTGGTCCACAGCACCATCGCCAGCGGCCGCATCGCGCGACTCGACACCACCGCCGCCGAGCGCGCGCCCGGCGTGGTGCTGGTCATGACGCATCGCAACGCGCCGCGCCTGGCGCCACCGCCGGTGATGATGACGGCGCCGCGCGCCGCCGGTGCCAGCGACCTGCCGGTGATGCAGGACGACCGCATCCACTGGAACGGGCAGCCCGTGGCGCTCGTGCTGGCCGCCACGCAGGAGGAGGCCGATCACGCGGCATCGCTGGTCGAGGTGAGCTACGAGAGCGATCCGGCGGCGCCGGCCGTGACCTCCTTCGCCGACGCCATGACCCGGGCCCGCGTGCCCGACAGCCTGCTGGGCGAACCGCCCGAGGTGCGGATCGGCGATGCCGAGGCGGCCTTGCGCGAGGCGACCTTCGTCGTCGATGCGCTCTACACCACGCCGCGCCACAACCACAACGCCATCGAGTTGCATGCCGCCACCGTGGCCTGGGAGGGCGACACCCTGACGGTGCACGACGCCACCCAGGCGGTCAACGCCACCGCCTGGACCCTGGCGCAGATCTTCGGCATCGAGGAATCGCAGGTGCGCGTGATGTCGCCCTTCGTCGGCGGCGGCTTCGGCGGCAAGATCCTCTGGGACCATCAGATCCTGGCGGTGGCCGCCGCCCGGCTGGCGCGGCGTCCGGTGCGCATCGTGCTCTCGCGCGAAGGCGTGTTCCGCGCCGTCGGCGGCCGGACGCCCACGCGGCAGCGGGTGGCCCTGGGCGCCCGCGCCGATGGCACGCTGGCCGCGCTGATCCACACCGGCTGCGTGGCGATGACCCCGCACAACAACTGCCCGGAGCAGTTCACCTTCCCGGCACGCCATCTCTATGCCAGCGAGACCTTCGAGCTGGGCCAGAAGGTGGCCGACATGCACATGGTGGCCAACACCTTCATGCGCGCCCCGGGCGAGTCGGTCGGCACCTTCGCGCTCGAATCGGCGCTGGACGAACTGGCCCTGGCGATGGCACTCGACCCGCTGGAGCTGCGCCGCCGCATCGAGCCGTCGAAGGACCCGGTATCGGGCAAGCCGTTCTCCTCGCGCCACCTGCTCGACGCCTATGCCGCCGGCGCGGAGCGCTTCGGCTGGGACCGGCGCGCGGCCCGGCCGGGAACGCGCCGCGAGGGCGAGTGGCTGGTCGGCATGGGCATGGCGACGGCCACCTACCCCTACATGCGCATGCCCGGCGGCGCCGCCCGCATCCGGCTGGGCATCGACGGCACGGCGCTGGTGCAGATGGCCAGCCACGAGATGGGCATGGGCACGTCCACGGTGCAGGCCCAGCACGTCGCGGCACGGCTGGCGCTGGCCTTCGAGGACGTGCGCTTCGAGTATGGCGACACCTCGCTGCCCGCGGGCACGCTGGCTGGCGGCTCGTCGCAGACGGCCTCCATCGCGGCGGCGATCATCGCGGCGCACGAGGTGCTGGTGAAGCAGCTGCTGAGGACCGCCGGCAAGGACTCGCCGCTGGCGGGCGCCCGGCCGGAGGAGGTCGAGGCGCGCGATGGCGGTCTGGGCCTGCGCGAGGACGGCGCGCGCTGGGAGAGCTATGCCTCGATCCTCGCGCGTGCCGGCCTGACCGAGCTGGTGGCCGAGGCCGATGCGCCGCTGCCGCTGGAGGCGCAGAAATATTCCATGCATTCCTACGGGGCGCAGTTCTGCGAGGTGCGGGTGAACGCGGTCACGGGCGAGACCCGCGTCTCGCGCTTCCTCGGCTCCTTCGACTGCGGGCGCATCCTGAATGCGAAGACCGCCGCCAGCCAGTTCCGTGGCGGCATCATCATGGGACTGGGGCTCGCGCTGACCGAGGAGACCCACTTCGACGAGCGCACCGGTCGCATCGCCAATCCGTCCCTGGCGCAGTACCACGTGCCGGTGCACCTGGACGTGCCGGAGATCGACGTCATCTGGACCGACGCGCCCGATCCGCACAGCCCGCTCGGCGCCCACGGCATCGGCGAGATCGGCATCACCGGCGTCGGCGCGGCGGTGGCCAACGCGATCTTCAACGCCACCGGCAAGCGCGTGCGCGACCTGCCGATCACGCTCGACAAGCTGCTCTGAGCGGCACCGCGCCGGCAAGGGCGCGGCGCGGCGCGGCGCGACCCGGCGACCGACCGCCCGACCGATTTCGGAATGCCGGCGCCCCACGGGCGCTCCGGCGGCGGAATTGTTCAGCAACGGCCGCCGACCGGCTGGCTAGAGTGATCCGACGTGGCCCCGGCCCGGCCCGCCGGCCGGATCGGGCGCCTTGGTCCATCCGCCCAGGGAGATCGAATGCGCCGGAGCTCGTCGGGATGCCCGTGGGTCGTCGTCCTGCGCATCGGCGCCCGCCATTTCCCCACTCGCGCCAGCAAGCCGCCGCGCGAGCCACCGGTCGTCCCGCTCGCCGCGCAGCAGCTCGCGTTGCATGCCGCCATCGGCGCCGAGAGGCGCCGGCGCATGGCCATCAGCTCCGTCTCGCCCGATGCGGCCCGCAGGCACCTGGCGGCCTTCCAGGAGGGCGCGACCTATTTCGTCACCCGGTCGGTGCTGGACTGGCGTGGTCGCGAATGGCTCGGCTACGACGACAACAGCCAGTTCGTCATGCCCAGGTCGGAAGCCGACCGGCTGCTGGCGAAGGCCCGGGGCGACGTCGGGCTGCTGGAGATCGAGCTCGGCATTCCGCCGGGCAGCTGGGCCGGCGCCGTGCTGCTGCGCATCGACATCCCCGCGCCCCATGAACTGAATCTGCGCCTGCCCTCCGGCAACGAGGCCGGCGCCAACGCCTGCTGGCTCCCCGGCGGCCTGACCCCCTTCGGTCATTCCGAAGCCGTCGTCGACCGCATCCCCCTCGGCAAATATGTGGAAAGCCCCGCATGGAACATCTTCCCTCCCGAACCGACTACCGGATCGTCGACGTCGACGGCCGCCGCATCCTCTCCGTGCTGTGCGGAAGCACCGCGATCTATGAATTCCGGACCGAACTGACGGCGCTCGAGCAGGCCGGCATCGGCGCGGGTGGCGCGGCCACGCCGGCGCTCGTCGAGGCGATCCGCCACGATCCGCGGGCCTTCCGCTATCGCGAGTTTAAGCCCCGCTGATGCCGCCGGCCCGGCGCGACGCGGCATGGAGCGGCGCGATGCGAACGGATAATCGCCGCCTTCCCATCGCCCCTCGTTCCATGCCCTCCGACCGCCATCCCGACCCCAGCGACACCCACGACACCATCGACATCCTCGTGCCCATCGGCGCCCTCGGCATGGGCGTCAATGCCGATGACGTCGCCGCCGGCATCACCGCCGGCGCGCACGCCATCGCCTGCGATGCCGGCTCCACCGACAGCGGACCGGCCTACCTGGCGACCGGCCTGGCCAAGTATTCGCGCGATGCCGTCAAGACCGACCTGGCGATCCTGATGCGGGCGCAGGCCGCCGCCGGCATCCCGCTGCTGATCGGCTCCTGCGGCACCTCGGGCAGCGACGCGGCACTCGACTGGACGCACGACATCGCCCGCGAGATCGCCCGCGAGGAAGGCCTGGCCCCGCGCATCGCCCTGCTGTACTCGGAGCAGTCGCCGGGCGCCATGGCGCAGTGCGCCCGGACCGGCCGCATCGCGCCGCTGGCGCCCATGACCGATGCCGAGCCGATGCGGTTCGAGGCCTGCGACCACATCGTGGCGCTGATGGGGCCGGAGCCCTACATCGCCGCCCTGGAGGCCGGCGCCGACATCGTGCTGGGCGGCCGCACCACCGACACCGCCGTGCTGGCGGCGGTGCCGCTGATGCGCGGCGCCGGCGTCGGCGCGGCCTGGCACGCCGGCAAGATCGCCGAATGCGGCGGTCTGTGCACCGAGCGGCCCCGCAATGGCGGCGTGCTGATCCGGGTCGGCGCCGAGCACTTCGACGTCCTGCCGCTGAGCCCGGGCAACCGCTGCACGGTCGAGACCGTCTCGGCCCACATGCTCTACGAGAACAGCGACCCGTTCCTGCTGCACGAGCCCGGCGGCATCCTCGACGTCACCGGGGCGCGCTACGTGGCCATCGACGACCGCTCGGTGCGCGTCACCGGCTCGCGCTTCGTGCCGCGGCCCTACACCCTCAAGCTCGAGGGCGCCGCCGGAGGCGCCTTCCAGACCCTGATGCTGGTCGGCATCCAGGACCGCAAGGTGCTCGCGGACATCGACGCCTTCCTGGTCCGCATGCACGAGGTGCTGACGGCCCGCGTGCGCGCGGCGATGGGCGAGCGCGCCGGCGTCTTCGACATCTCGCTGCGGCCCTATGGCTGGAATGCCGTCGACGGCACGCCGGTCGCGCCGGGCGGCGCGGTGCCGCGCGAGATCGGCCTGCTGTTCGTCGCCACCGCCGCCAGCCAGGGCATCGCGACGCAGATCGCCAAGACCTGCAATCCCTGGCTGTTCCACCTGCCGCCGGAGGAGGGCGACGCCATGCCCAGCTATGCCTTCCCGTTCTCGCCGGCGGAGATCGAACGCGGCCAGGTCTTCGAATTCAAGCTCAATCACGTGGTGAGCGTGGACGATCCGGCCGAACTGGTGCGGACCGTGTTCGCCGCCCGCCAGGAGTCCGCCCATGACTGAAACCGTCGCGACCGTCGCCAGCGTCTGCCGCCACGTGCGCTCGAAGAACGCCGGCCCGTTCTGGATCACGCTCGACCTGCCGTTCGCCGACCAGGCGGCCTTCGACCGCCACGCCTTCGCGCCGCAGCTGCAGCCGGCGGCGATCGGCGCGTTGTTCGACGTCGATCCGGCGCAGGTGAAGCATTTCGCGGTGCCCGACCTGCGCGTGGTGAAGATCTCCTATCCGCGCCGCCACGCGCAGGGCGGCGCCCTGGAGCGCGACATGCACGGCGGCCAGCAGTACGTGCGGCTGCTCGACTTGGTGCTGGAGCCGGCGCCCGATGCCAACGCCCACGCCGGCACCGGCACCGATCGCTAGTCGAGCTTGATGCCCGTGGCCTTGATCACGGGCCCCCAGCGGCGCGACTCGGCGCGCGCCAGCGCCCTAAACTGCTCCGGCGTGCCCGGCATGGCCTCCATGCCGATGTCCTCGAAGCGCTTCTGCACGGCGGCCGTGCCGAAGGACCGGTTGAGGTCGGCATTGAGCTTGTCGACGATCGCGGGCGGCAGGCCGGCCGGGCCGAGCAGGCCCTGGAACGCGAACACCTCGCTGTCGCGCACGCCGACCTCGGCCAGCGTCGGCACGTCGGGCAGCAGCTTGCTGCGCGCGCCGGAGCCGATCGCCAGCACGCGGACCTTGCCGCTCTTCATGATCTGCAGGCCGGAGGCCAGGTCCAGGAACATGCAGGGCACCTGGCCACCCATCACGTCGGCCATGGCGGGCGCCGCGCCGCGATAGGGGATGTGCGTGATGAAGGTGCCGGTGCGGTTCTTGAACATCTCCATCGACAGGTGATGCGGCGAACCATTGCCCGGCGAAGCGTAGTTGACCTGGCCCGGACGGGCCTTCACATAGGCCAGGAATTCCTTGAAGTCCCTGGCCGGGAAGTCCGGATGCACCACCAGCGCCAGCGGGAACTTGCCGATCGCGCCGATGTAGCTGAAATCCTTTTGGGGATCGAAGGGCAGGCGGTTGAACAGGTGCTCGTTGAAGGCCAGCAGGGCGTTGTCGGCCGACATGACGGTGTAGCCGTCCGGCCGGCTCTTGGCGACCAGGTCGGCGCCGATGTTGGTCGAGGCGCCGGGCCGGTTGTCGATCACGATCTGCTGGCCGAGCGTGGCACGCATCGCCTCGGCCAGGCTGCGGGCGATGACGTCGGTGCCGCCACCGGCCGGATACGGCACGACCCACTTGACGATCTGGGACGGATAGGCCGGCTGCGCGCGGGCGAAAGGGGCGGCGGCCAGCGCGGTGCCGGCGGCGAGCGAGCCAAGAAGGGTTCGACGATCCATGGAATTCAGTCTCCTGTGATGTTGTGGGGGGTCGCGGACAGCGATGGTACGGGCAGCTCGCGCAACGCGTCGGCCAGCGCCGCGCGGCAGCGCGCCTCGTCGCCGACCTGCTCGAACAGCAGCAGCGCCAGACGCGCCAGGAACAGCGACTCGCGCTCGGTGCCGGCCTCGGTGATGGCGCGCGCGCAGTCGGCGTAGAGGCGGTCGCGGGCTTCGGGGGCCAGGGTGCTCATGCGGCGATCTCCTGGGGCCGGCCGACGGCGCGGCGCAGGGCGCCGGCCAGCGCGCCGGCCGTCGCGCGATGCCAGCGCGCCGCGACGTGGCCGTCCGGCCGCAGCAGGTAGACCGCGCCGTCGCGCGCGCCGAGTTCCGCCAGCAGCGCGTCGTCGGCAGCGGTCACGCGCCGCACGGTCAGGGGCAGGTCGACGCCGGCGGCGTGCCGCGCCGTGGCGATCTCGGCCTCGGACACCGGATCGTCGACGCCCGCCGGGGCGAAGACCCACAGCATGAAAGCCGCGCCATCGCCACGCGCCAGGTGGTCGCGCTGGGCATCCGGCGCATCCGGAGCCGCTGGCAGCACGAGATCCGGCATCGCCTGGCCCGGCAGTGGCCCGGCGGGCAGCGCGTCGCCGGCGCTCGACAGGGCCGAGTCGGCATAGCGCACCGCCTCGGTCTGGCGCGGATTGACCAGCTGCGCGATGCCCCGGTGGCGGCCGGCCAGCGACAGGGCGGCCTCGCGCATCAACTCGAAGCCGCGCGAGGGCGGCGACATGAATTCGGTGCTGCGCATGGCGTTCTCGGCATTGACGTGGAAGGCGGCGATGCGCTCGCGCGAGTAGCTGTCGAGCAGGGCGTCGCCACCCTGGCCCCGCACCACGCAGGCCAGCTTCCAGGCCAGGTTGTCGGCATCGTCGAATCCGGAGTTGAGGCCGCGCACGCCGAAGATCGGCATCGCATGCGCCGCATTGCCGGCGAACAGGACGCGGCCGTGGCGATAGTCGGCCAGGGTCATCGCGCCGGCGCGGTAGACCGAGGTCCAGACGCAGCGCCATGGCAGGTGACCCTCGCCGATGGCCTCCAGGTGGCGCCGCACGAAGGCCTCGACCGCTTCGGGCCGCAAGGCGTCCTCGGTGCGCTCGCCGGCGCGCAGCTGGTAGTCGATGCGCCAGATGTCGTCCGGCTGGCGGTGCATCAGCACCGTGCCGCCCCGGTACCAGGGCGGATCGAACCAGGCGCGCCGCTCGGTCGGGTGGCCGCTGGGCAGTTCGATGTCGACGATCACATAGCGCCCTTCGTAGGCCGCGCCCTCCAGCGCCAGCCCGAGCGAGCGGCGCACGAAGCTCTGGCCGCCGTCGCAGGCCGCCAGCCAGGCGCCCTGGAGCCGGTAGCCACCCAGCGCGTTGCGCACATCGAGCGTGACGCCGTCGCCGTCGCCCTCGCGCTCCAGTCGCGTGAGCTCGGTGCCCCAGCGCAGGTCGATCAGGCCGGGATGGACCGCCTCGTGGCGCTCGATGGCATCGAGCAGGCATTGCTCGATGTCGTACTGCGCCAGGTTCAGCATCGGCGGCAGGGTCTGGCGCGCATCGGCGGGCATCTCGAAGCGGAACACCTCCTCGGTGCGGTAGAAGCTGCGGCCGACCGACCAGGGCAGGCCCTTGGCCAGGAAGCCGGGCAGGGCGCCCAGGCGTTCCATGATCTGCAGGCTGCGGCGCGAGACGCAGATCGCGCGGCTGCCGACGCACACCGTGTCGTCGGCCTCCAGCACCACGCTGCGCACGCCATGCCGGGCCAGGCCGAGCGCCAGCGCCAGCCCGACCGGTCCGCCGCCGGCGATCACCACCGGATGCCGGCCCGGCTCCCGGCCATCCACGCAGGCCGGCATCACGGGGGCGTGGCGCGTGTAGCGGAAGCGGCCCACGGCGGGCGGCAGGCCGGATCCATCGGTCAGGGGTGGCAAGGGGCCTTGGGCCGCGTCGCCGGCGCGGGCCCGGGGGGAGAGGGTGTCGGTGGTCATGGAACGGGATTCTCCCGATGCGGCCGGGCACGCGATGTCCTAACTTGTCATGACATGCCAAGACCCCCCGTCCCGGCCCGCGCGCCATGAAACGCTGGCGCGTCGGCCGCTCCACCGAGACCCTGGCGAGCATCGTGGTCGCCGATGTCATGGCCGGCATCGGCACGCCCCGCCTGGCAGCGCACTGCCTGCTGGCGATGCAGCGCGTGCTGCCGGTGACCCTGTGCACGGTGTTCGCGGTCGATGCCTCGGGCCGGCTGGAGACGGTCTCGGCCGCCAGCAGCTATGGCCGCGCGGCCGAACGGACCGCCGCGCGCTACATCGCCGCGCGCTTCGACCACAGCGATCCGCACATGGTCTGGCTGGGGAAGCGGGCGCTGCCGGCGACACCGCAGCGCTGGATCGGACACCACCGCGGCGACGAGCTGGCCGATGCCGCCTATCGCACCGCCTGCTACGACGATGTCGGCATCCGCGAGCGCGCCTCGGTCCTGCTGCTGTTGCCGAGCGGCGAGCGCGCGGCCGTCAACTTCTATCGCAGCCTGGCGCAGCCGGTGTTCGATGCCTCGGATTTCGCGCGCCTCGGCGCCCACGCGGGACTGCTGGCCGATGCCGTGGCGGCGCATGGACGCGGCGCGACGGCGGGGCGCGGCCATGTCCCGCCGCGCGCGGGGCCGCCGCTGGCAGCGCTGTCGGCGCTCGGTCCGCGCGAGCGCGAGGTGGTGGGGCACCTGCTGGCCGGCCGCACGGCCAAGGAGGCGGCGCGCGCGATGGGGGTGGAGGCGACCACGGTGCGCACCCACCAGTACCGCGCCTTCCGGCGGCTGGGCGTGCGCAACCTGAAGGCGCTGCTGGTCGAGCGCGGCCGCTTCGCGGACGCCGCCTGACCGCGCCGGCTCACCAGCGCACGCCGAAGGCCGCTTCCAGGTCCGCGACCTGGGCCGTCGTCAATGGCGCCGGACGCGGTTCGCGCATCAGCCAGAGCCGGGCGGTCTCCTCCAGCTCCTCCAGCGCATGGCTGGCGCGCGAGACGGTCGAGCTCCAGACCACCGGGCCGAGCCGCTCCAGCAGCACGCCGCGCACGTCCGCCGCCAGCGCGGCCACCTGCTCGGCGACCTCGGCCGCGCCGGGACGCGCATAGGGGATCAGCGGCACGCGACCGATCTTCATGACCTGGTAGGGCGTGATCGGTGGCAGCACCGCGTCGGGGGCATGCACGCCGGCCAGGGTCAGCGCCACCAGGTGCGTGGAGTGGGTGTGCAGCACGCAATGCGCCTCGGTGTTGCGCTCGTAGATGCCGCGATGCAGCGCCAGGGTCTTGGACGGCCGGTCGCCGGAGAGCCAGTCGCCGCCGCTGCCGACCTTCGACAGCCGCGCCGGATCGAGCCGGCCGAGGCAGGCGTCGGTCGGCGTGATCAGCCAGCCATCGGGCAGCCGGGCGCTGATGTTGCCGGCCGTGCCGGTGGTGTAGCCCCGCGCGTGCAGGCTGGCGCCGACCTCGGCGATCTCCTCGCGCAGCCGCGATTCCGCCGACGCGCCGGTCATGCGACGGCTCCGTCGAGATGGCGCAGGGCCTTGTCGAAGAAGTCCTCGCCGCCGAAGTTGCCGGACTTCAGGACCACGGCCAGCGCGGTCGCGTCGCCCAGCGACTGCGTCTCCGGCACGCCCGGATCGATCTGGCGCCCGATGCGCAGGGCCTGCAGACCCAGGGCCTGGATCACCGCGCCCGAGGTCTCGCCGCCGGCGACCACGAAGCGGCGCGTGCCGCGGTCGCGCAGCCGCGCCGCGATGGCACCCAGCGCTTCCTCGATCAGGGCGCCGGCGCGCGCCACGCCGAGCTCGGCCTGGACCCGGCGCACCTCGTCGGGCGGGGTGGTGGCATAGACCAGCGTCGTCGCGTCGGGCCGGGCGCCGATGGCGTCCAGCGCCATCTCGACCACGGCCTCGCCACGCGCCAGCGCCAGCGGATCGACGCGGAAGGCCGGCCGGCCGGCGCGCAACCAGGCCGCGACCTGGCCGTTGGTGGCGCTCGACGCGCTGCCCGACAGCACCACGGCCGGGCCGGCGATCGTCGGCAGGCGGGCGGCGTCGTCGGTCGCGCGCAGGGCGCCCTGGCGGCGGAAGTTGGCCGGCAGGCCCTGCGCCAGGCCGGAGCCGCCGGTCACCAGCGGGGCATCGGCGCAGGCCTCGCCCAGGGCGACCAGGTCGGCATCGGAGATGGCATCGGCGATCGCCAGGCGCACGCCGTCGGCGCGCAGGGCCGCGATGCGCTCCCGCACGGCAGCGGCGCCGGCCGCCACGACCGGCTGCGCGATCAGCCCGACATCGGCCCGGCTCTGGGCCTGCAGCACGCGCACCAGGTTGGCGTCGCGCATCGGCGTCAGGGGGTGGTTCTCCATGCCCGACTCGCTCAGCAGCTTCTGCTGCACGAACAGGTGGCCCAGGTAGACCGTGCGGCCGGCGCCCGGGAAGGCCGGGCAGGCGATCGCGAAGTCGGTGCCCAGCGCCTCCTGCAGGGCCTCGGCCACGGGGCCGATGTTGCCCTCGGCGGTGGAGTCGAAGGTCGAGCAGTACTTGAAGAAGAACTGCGCGCAGCCCCGGCCGTGCAGCCAGCGCAAGGCCTCCAGGCTCTCGCCCACGGCCTGCTCGCGCGGCGCGGTGCGCGACTTCAGCGCGATGACGATGGCATCGGCGTCGAGCGAGGCCGCCAGCGCGTCCGAGGGCACCCCGATGGTCTGGACGGTGCGCATGCCGCCCCGCACGAGGATGTTGGCGAGGTCGGTGGCGCCGGTGAAGTCGTCGGCGATGCAACCCAGGAGGGGTTTGAACGGGTCCATGGAGGGTCTTTCAGTTCGTTCGAATGTACGACGTGGTGTGAAGAAATGGTACGAGATGCCCCAGGAATTCACAAGGAGAAGTCGTTATTTGTGATTCCTTGTGAGGTTTTGTGAATAATGCGGGTCGAACGCCGTTCCTCATCCGTCCCAGAAAGCCTCTCCCCATGAACTTCGAGCTCCTGTTCGCCGATCAACCCCAACGCGAAGTGCGCTTCACCTTGACGGGAGCCAAGGGCGGCTTCGCCCGCACCCTGCTGGCCCAGACCCGCCTCATGCCGCGCCTGGTGCCGGTCGCGCTGTGCGATCTCGACCTGCCCGGGCTGCGCGCCCTGTGCGAGGAACTCGGCTTCCCGCCGGCGCGGCTGGTGGAATGCCACGATGCCGCGCAGGTCGCCGCCGCGCCGGCCGATGCGATCCGCCTGGTCGCCGATGCCAGCCTGCTGCGCGACGTGCCGCACGACATCCTGGTCGAGGCCACCGGCAACCCCAGGGTCGGCCACCGCGTGGCCTGCGAGGCGATCGACGCCGGCCGCCACGTGGCGATGGTGAGCAAGGAGGTCGACACCGTCGGCGGGGTCGCCATGGCGCGCCGCGCCGCCGCGCGTGGCGTGGTCTACACCACCGCCGACGGCGACCAGCCGGCCAACCTGATCGGCTGGGTCACCTGGGCCCGCACGCTGGGGCTGGAGATCGTCGCGGCCGGCAAGTCGGGCGAGTACGACCTCGTGTACGACCCGGCCAGCGGCACCCTGCGCCAGCTCGACGAGACGATCTCGGCGCCGGCGCTGTCCGGCCTGCTGACCCTGGGCGACGACATCCCCGCCACGCTGGCGGCCCGCCGCGCCGCGCTCGGCGGCCTCAAGACCGGCGCCACCGCCGACTACTGCGAGATGGCCGTGGTGGCGTCGAACACCGGCCTCGTCGCCGATGTCGAGGCCATGCACTATCCGGTGGCGCGGATCTCGGAGCTGGCCGACATCTACGCGCTGCGCGAGCATGGCGGCATCATCGGCCGGCCCGGCGCGATCGATGTCTTCAACGTGCTGCGCCTGCCGGGCGAGGCCAGCTTCGCCGGCGGCGTGTTCGTCGTCGTGCGCACCGGCGATGCGCCGACCTGGCAGATGCTGGCCCAGAAGGGCCACGTCGTCAGCCGCGACGGCCGCTATGCCTGCATGTACCTGCCCTATCACTTCATGGGCGTGGAGACGCCGATCAGCCTGCTCAACGCCGTGCTGCACGGCCGCGCCTCCGGCAGCGCCCGGCCGGCGCAGCATGCGGTCCTGGCCGGCCGCGCGATCCAGACCATCCCCGCCGGCACGGTGCTGCGCATGGGCGGCCACCACCACGACGTGACCGGCGTCAAGCCGGTGCTGCTGTCGCGCGCCGAGGCGCCGGCCGATGTCGCGCCGCTCTACCTGGCCGCCCATGCGACCACCGCGCGCGAGATCCCGGCCGGCGCGCTGATCGGCCTCGACGACATCCAGGGCGACGACCCGGCGCTGCGCGATGCCTGGCTGAGCGGCCTGCGGGATGCCGACGTCCGCCATGGATGACGGCATCGACGGCCTGGCCGCCGGCCGCGCCGCCGACGAGCGCGCCGGCCGCGTCGCCACGCTGATCCCGGAGCAGCGGCGCGAGATGATCGTGCGGCAGCTGCGCCAGCACCAGGTGCTGAGCGTCCACCAGCTGACCGAGCTGCTGGGCTGCTCGCACATGACCGTGCGCCGCGACGTCGCCGCGCTGGAAGAGAGCGGCCGCGTCTATGCGATCCCGGGCGGCGTGCGCATCGCCAGCCACATGGTCAGCGAGCCCAGCCACCAGGCCAAGTCGGTCACCGAGCAGCCGCAGAAGCAGGCCATCGCGGCGCACGTCTCGCCGCTGCTCAAGCCGGGCATGACGGTGTACCTGGATGCCGGCACCACCACCGCCTGCCTGATCCCGCTCCTGGTCGGGCTGGCCGACATGACCGTGCTGACCAACGACTTCCGCACCGCGCTGGCCCTGTCGGATCACCCGGGCGTCACCGTGATCCACACCGGCGGCGTGCTCGACCACCGCAACGGCTCCAGCATCGGCCCGCTGGCCGCGGCGACCCTGCGCCGCCTGGTGGCGGACATCGCGTTCCTGTCGGCCAGCTCCTGGGACCTCGAACGCGGCGTCACCACGCCCTCTGCGCCCAAGGTCGAGGTCAAGCGCGCGGCGATGGAAATCGCCTCGCAGCGCGTGCTGCTGGCCACCGGCGCGAAGTACGGCACCTATGGCACCTATCGGGTCGCCGCGCTGGGCGAGTTCGACCTCGTCGTCACCGACGACGGCCTGTCCGGCGCGGCGGTGCAGCGGCTGCGCGAGTCCGGCCTCGAGCTCGAGATCGCCGGGGCCGCCCCGGCCGCCTCGGCCGACCCGACGGACCCGGTCGCTTCAGCCGCCTCGGCCGCCGCCTGAACGCCGGACCGCGCCGGCCCCGCATCCATCACCTTCTCCAGTTTTTCCAAGAACCAAGGACTCGTCAGAGATCGATCATGACCTTTCGCCTGAAACTCTCCACGCTCGCGGTCGCCGCGCTGTGCACGCTGCCCTTCGCCGCCCCGGCCCAGGACACCTGGCCCAGCAAGCCGATCACGCTCGTCGTCACCTATCCCGCCGGCGGCGCGGCCGACATGCTCGCGCGCCTGGTCGCGCCCAAGATGGCCGCGACGCTGGGCCAGTCGGTGGTGATCGAGAACCGCGGTGGCGGCGCCGGCCAGATCGGCGCGGCGGTGGTGGCGCGCAGCAAGCCCGATGGCTACACCGTGATGGTCGACGGCGGTGGCTACGCCATCAACCCGACGCTGTTCCCCAAGCTGCCCTACGACACGGCCAAGGCCTTCACGCCGGTCGGCATCCTGGGGGTGTTCCCGCTGGTGCTGGTGACCACGCCCAACTTCCAGGCCAGGTCGGTCAAGGAACTGGTCGCCATGGCCAAGGCCGCGCCCGATGCCGTGTCCTATGCCTCGCCGGGCACCGGCTCGACCCAGCACCTGGCGACCGAGCAGTTCCTGCAGCGGGCCCAGGTCCGCATGGTGCACATCCCCTACAAGGGCGGCAGCCCGGCGATGGCCGACGTGATGGGCGGCCATGTGCCGGTCTATGTCGCCAACATCGGCTCCTCGCTGGCCAACATCAAGTCGAACAAGCTGCATCCGCTGGCGGTGATGGCGGCGCGCCGTTCGCCCTCGCTGCCCGACGTGCCGACGCTGGCCGAGGCCGGCGTGTCCAACGCCGAGGCCTACGAATGGAACGGCATGTTCCTGCCCGCGGGCGTGCCGCCGGCGATCGCCACCAGGCTGGGCGAGGCGCTGCGCGGCGCGCTGGCCGCGCCCGACGTGCGCGAGCGCATCGCCAGCGTCGGTGGCGAAGCCTTCCCGGGCGGCCCGGCCGAGACCGCGAAGTTCATCCAGCAGCAGACCGAGCGCATGGGCAAGGTCATCCGCGACGGCCAGATCCGGCCCGAGTGACGCGCCGGCGCGCCATCGCCAGCGCGGTGGCGTACACCACCCCGGCCGCCAGGCTGAGGTGGCCGCAGTACGCCACCAGAGCGAAGCCCCAGCCCCAGCCGCGCACCGCCACCAGCAGCGCGGCGCCCAGCAGCAGCCAGCCGGTGGCGCGCAGCAGGCGCGAGCGCGCGGCCGTCAGGACCCGCCCCAGCAGCTCTTCCTGCTGACGTTCGGTCGCCAGCGCCAGGGCCGCGAAGCCGGCCACGCTGGTCGCCAGCAGCCAGGCGTGCGTCATGCGAGACCCCCCTCGGCCCGTCCGCTCGCACCCGGGCGGGCTCGCCGGCCGGCCGGCACCACCGGCGCATGACGCGCCGCGCGCAGGGCCAGCACGGCATGCAGCCCCGCCAGCGCCCACAGCACCAGGTCGACGCCGGCGAACACGCCATCGCCCTCGGCGATGCTGCGCCACAACGGCCGCGTCGTGACGAGGGCATTGAGCACCGGCAGCAGCGCCAGCGCGGCGGTGGCCAGCCACAGCTGCTCGATCCAGGCCCGCTTCGCCGGCCGGCAGGCGGCATGCAGCAGGCAGGCGCCCCAGGCCATGAAGAACACCTGGATCTCCCAGTCGCCGCGCTGCGCCAGCGTGGCCGGCAGCAGCCGGTTGGCCCACAGGAAGGCCGCCATGGCGATCGACAGGCCGGCGATGGCGGCGATGTTGAGCCGCTCCACCAGCCAGAAGCCGGGATGCCGCCGGTCCGGCCGGGACAGCTTGGCGCGTCGCTTGACGGTCCACATCACGAGCCCCGTCCCGACCATCGCCGTGCCCGCCAGGCTGACCACGAAATACAGCCAGCGCAGCGACAGGTCGCTGAAGCGCCCCATGTGCAGCGCGACCATCACGCCGCGCGTCTGCGCCGCTGGGCCGACGCGGTCGTGCGTCTCCAGCAACTGGCCGCTGACGCCATCGAACAGCAGGTATTGCGGACTGGTCGAGACGCGGCCCGGATCGCCGCGCACGACGGCCACGCGCGCCGCCGCGTCGCCGGCCTGCGTCACCGTCACGCGGCCGACATCGCCCGGGCCCCAGCGTTCCTGGGCCGTGCGCACCATGGCGTCGAGCGGCGCCAGCGGCGCGGCCGTGCCGCTGGGCCGGCCGGGCTGGATGAAGGCGCTGAGCTCGCGCGTCATCTGCTGGCGTGCGGCCGGGCCGTCGAAGGCCGCTCGTTCGCCCCACGGCATGTAGAGCGCCATCAGCGTGACCAGCCCGGTGTACGTGATCATCAGGTGGAAGGGCAGCCCGAACACCGACAGCGCGTTGTGCGCGTCGAGCCAGGAGCGCTGCCCCTTGCCCCAGCGGAAGGTGAAGAAGTCGACGAAGATCTTCTTGTGCGTGATCACGCCGCTGACGATCGCCACCAGCATGAACATGGCCGCGGCGCCGGCCAGCCAGCGGCCCCACAGCACCGGCATGTAGTGGAACTGGAAGTGGAAGCGATAGAAGAACTCGCCGCCCAGGGTGTCGCGCGCCGCCACGCGCTGCCCGGTGACGGGGTCGAAGCTGCCCTCGGCGAAGCTGCGCCGGCCCGGGGTGGTGGGCGTGGTGCGCCAGAACACCGCCACGGCGTCGTTGCGCGCATCGGGCATGCGCATGCTCCATTGCGGGCTGCCGGGCGCGACGCGGGCCAGCTCGCCGGCCACGCGCTGCGCCGCCACGGCCGGGTCGGGCAGGTCGGCGCGGAAGGGCAGCTCGGGCCGCGCCCATTGCGAGAGCTCGTCCTTGAAGTAGCTGACGCTGCCGGTCAGGAACATCGCATACAGCACCCAGCCCAGCAGCAGCCCGGTCCAGGTGTGGAGCTCGGACATGGTCTGGCGGATGCCGCGCGGTCTGGGCGCGGCGGAAGGAGGGGAGGCAGCGGGGGCGGTCGGGGAAGGCGCCGGCATCGGTCGGTCTCCTCAGCGCAGCGGCGGGGCGAACCACACGCTGCAGGCCGCGGCCATCAGCGGTGTCGCCACGCACAGCAGGCCGGTCCAGGCGCGCCGGGCGCTGCGCACCGCGAACACCCAGACCACCGCGCCGGTGTAGACGGCGAAGCTCATGAGCATGCCGGCGAGCACGGCCTGCGCGCGGCTCACCGGCAGCGCCAGCATGGCCACGCTGGCCAGGGCGGCCAGGGCATAGCCGCCGAGCACGGCCGCCACGATGCGCGAGATGAGCGGGCCGGCGGCGAGCACGCGTTGCGCGAACCGGCGGATCACGGGTGTGGCGTGGCGGTGGGCGCGGCGGGGATCGGGGCCACGCCGTCGGCCTTGACGTAGGTCAGCGTGGTGACGTAGCTGGTGCCCTCGAAGCGCTCCGGTCCGTTGGCGCCGGGTCGCTCGCCGGCGCTGCGGTCGTTGACGCTGACCTCGGCCACGTAGGTGCCCCTCCAGGGCATGTCGAACCTCACCAGGCCCTGGGCGTCGGTCTGGGCCTCCTTGGCCCAGCCGGACTGCGTGACCAGCGTGACCTTGGTCCTGGGCCGGGGCTCGCCCTTGAAGAACAGCCGGAACTCGCCCTGGTCGCTGATCGGCACCAGGTCCAGCGTCAGCCGGGGCGGCTGGGGTTCCAGCCGGGTCACCAGGCGCGCGGCCGGGTAGTAGCGGTTCTGGGTCTCGCGCTCGCCCTGCTTCCAGGTGTAGAGCGGATAGTCCGCGTCCTCGGCCACGATGGCATCGCCCCGGACGGCGCCGAAGGGCAGGGCGAAGCCATCGGCCGACTTGCGCGCCGGGCTCTCGCGGTCGCCCCCCGCCGACAGCAGCGTCGCGGTGGGCCGGCCGAACTTGTCGAGCGAGCCGGGCGAGGCCTCGCGCAGGTTCTCGCCGAACTCGCCGAAGCGCACGATGGCGGTCTTCTGGCCGGCGGGCTGCTCGATCCAGATCTGGTGGGCCTGCGTGGCGGCGGCGGCGCCGAGCAGGGCGAGGGCGCCCAGGGCGCGGAGGGCGGAGCGGGTCATGGGAGTCGAGAGGGTCATGAGGATCGTGCGGGGTCTCGAGGGAGCGGGCGGGGTGCTCAGAAGCTGATCGAGGCCGACAGCATCAGCGTGCGCGGCGCGCCCACGGTCACATAGGTGCTGGTCACCCAGTAGGCCTTGTTGGCCACGTTCTCCAGGTTGGCGCGCAGCAGCACCGGCCGTCCCGCCACCCGCGTGGCGTAGCGCGCGCCGATGTCGACCCGCGTCCAGCTCGGCATGCGCAGCAGGTTGGCGGCGTCGTAGTAGAGCGAGGAGGTGCTGATGACCCGGCCGTTCAGGCTCAGGCCCGGCACCCAGGGCGTGTCCCAGTCGAGGCCGACGTTGAAGGTGTGGTCCGGCACGCCGTTGGCGTCGTTGCCCTGGTTCAGGCCGCCGGTGGTGCGGGTCAGCTTGGCATCGTTGAACGAGGCGCTGGCCATGGCGCGCAGGCCCCGCTGGATCTCGCCATAGGTGGTCAGTTCCAGGCCGCGATTGCGCTGCTCGCCGCCGAAGCTGTAGATCTGCGTGGCCGGATCGGTGAGCGAGTTCGGGCGCGTGATCTGGTAGACGGCGGCCTGCGTCGTGAGCGTGCCCCAGTCCGCCTTGACGCCGACCTCGTACTGCTTGGACTTCTGCGGCGCGAACACCTCGCCCCGGTTGGCGGTCGTGGGGCCGGCGATGCCACCGGCGGTGAGGCCGGCGGTGTAGTTGCCGTAGACGGAGATGTTCTGGCGCGGCTTGAACACCAGGCCGACCAGCGGCGTCACGGCGCTGGCGTCGTAGGGCGTGGAGCCGTTGACGCTCTTCTGGTCGATGGTCTGGTCGCGCAGGCCGAGCGTGAGCAGCACGCGATCGTCGAGGAACGACATCGTGTCGGCGACCGCCAGGCTGTATTGCGACAGGTCGGCCGTCTTCGCCGGATCCTGGCGCGCGAAGTCGATCGGCGGCAGCGCCGCCGGGTTGTAGAGGTTGGATGCCACGGAAGCGGTGGTCAGCCGGTAGAAGTAGCCGGTCTCCCGATCCATGCGGTTGGCCGCCACCACCAGCGAGTGGCCCACGGCACCGGTCCTGAAGCGCGTGCGCAGGCCGATCTCGCCGGAGGTGGTCTTGTTGTACTCGTCGTAGTAGCCGTTGCTGACCGAGAAATTGCCCAGCGTGTTGGGGCGCAGGTCGACCGGGCGCGTGACGGCGGTCGGGAAGTTCTGGTCGGTCGACACGTCGCTGTAGCCGATGCCGCCATAGAGCGTGGTGTTGCCGTCGATGTCGAACTCCAGGCGCGACATCAGCGTCTTCGCCTTGTCCGTCAGGTCGGCGCCGGGATAGAAGGTGGAGCGGTTGTCCGGCACCGCCGGGATCTGGGTGATGCCGTTGCGGAAGGCGATCTGCGGCCGGAAATCCGTCGTCCTGCCGCTGGTGGTCAGCGCGTCGAGCGACCAGCGCAGCCGGTTGCCCGCGTAGTCGATGCCCAGCGAGCCCAGGCCCAGGCGCTGCCGGCCGCCGTCGATGTTGCCTTCGCCATTGCGCCAGACGCCATTGGCGCGGACACCCCACTGGTTGTCCTCGCCGAAGCGGCGGCCGACATCCAGGTGCGTGCCGAACTGCGCCTTGCCCATGTAGGTGGTGGTCAGGCGCGTCAATGGCACGTCGGCGGCGCGCTTGGTCACCACGTTGATGGTGCCGCCGATGCTGCCATTGGGCCCGACGCCATTGGTGAGCGAGCCCGGGCCCTTGAGCACTTCCACCCGCTCGATCATCTCCAGCGGGATGCGGGTGGCCGGCGCCAGGCCGAACAGGCCGTTCATGCTGACGTCGCGGGCGCCGACGGCGAAGCCGCGGATCTGGAAGTCGTCGCCATAGCCGCCGCGCGAGGCCAGGGTGCGCACCGAGGCATCGTTCATGACCACGTCGGCGATCGACTGCGCCTGCTGGTTCTCGATCAGCTCGGAGGTGTAGTTGGTGGTGCTGAAGGGCACGTTCATCAGATCGGTGATGCCCAGGATGCCCAGGCTGCCGCCGCGCGCGAACTGGCCGCCCGAGTAGGTCTTCTGCAGGCCGCCGATGGCTTCGGCCTGATCGGTCACCACCACTTCCTGCAGCGTCGTGTTGCTGGTGTTGCTGGTGGTGCCTCCGGTGACGCCGGCGCCGGTGGCCGCCGGGTTCGTCTGCGCGGCGACGCCGGCCGCCGCGAGGGCCAGGAAGGCCCCCAGGGCGCGGTGGATGCGCCGCGTCAGCGGACGGGTGGCGAAGGGAGGACGGACGGGCAGGAACGAGGCACGGGAGGGATGCATGGAGACGACGGCGGCGCGAAAGGAAGGCACGAGATGAAATCCGGTCCGGGTCCGGCAGGGACCTGGTCAGCGCCGGAGCGCCCCGAAACGAGTGAAGTTTTTATGTGGTCGAAATACCTATGACGCAAATAGGAATAACAACCGTTCTCATTAAAAGTGTACACGTACCGTCTGTGTTGAGTCAAAAGACATAGCTTGTTTCGTCGAGGTGGTGAACCGGGCGGACCCGAATCCGACCGCCGTGCTCCCGCCCCGACCGCCTCCTCAGGGCAGGTTCTCGCGAAAGATCACCTGGCTGCGCGTGTTCTCGACGCCGCTCAGGGTCTCGCGGCCGTCGCGCAGGTTGGTGAAGATGCGCACGCAGTTCATGAGCGTGGTGTGCGGGCTCTGCGTGATGACCGCGTCGAGGCTGCCGTCGATCAGCAGGGCGCGGGTGTCGGGCGTCAGGCCATGGCCGATGAAGACCACCTTCTGGTCGCGGCCGGCTTCCTTCAGCGCGCGCGCCACGCCATCGGAGGCGCCGCCGATGTTGTAGATCCCGCCGAGCTCGGGATGCTGGTCGAGCAGGGCGCGCGTCTGGCGGTAGTTCTGCTCGGCGTCGTCGTGGCCCTCGCGCAGGCCGACCACCGACAGCTGGGGGAACAATTCGTCGATGACGTGCAGGAAGCCGGCCTCGCGCTCCTCGTGCGCCCGATAGCTCAGGCTGCCCGCGATCAGCGCCACCTGGGCGCTGCGCGCGCCGATGAAACGGCCGATCAGGTAGCCGGCCGTGCGTCCGGCGGCGCGGTTGTCCAGGCCGATGTAGGCCACGCGCGGTGAATTGGAGAGGTCGGAGATCAGCGTGATCACCGACACGCCCTGCGCCGCGAGCTCGGTCACCGCCTCGCGCACCGCCGGATGCTCGAGCGCCATCACGGCGATGCCGTCGCTGCGCTTGCCATGGCGTCGCAATGCCGCCGCCAGTTCGTGGGGGTCGAAGCTCTCGATGAACTCGACCCGGCAGCGCACGTTGAAGGGCGCCCAGTGCTCCTGCGAATAGCCCACCATGTCGCCCAGCATGCGGATGAAGCGGTTGGTGCCGGCCGGCAGCAGCACGCTCAGGCGCAGCGGCTGCGGCGCCAGCGCGGCATAGAGCGCCTGCTCGGGCAGGTAGTCGAGCTCGCCGGCGGCCTTGAGCACCCGCTGCACGGTGGCGTCGCGCACGCCGGGGCGCTTGTTGAGCACGCGGTCGACCGTGGCGGTGGAGACCCCGGCGGCGCGCGCGATGTCGACCACGCGAGCGCGGCCGGTGGGGCTGTCGGCGGCGGTGCCAGCCGGGTCGGGGTTAACCCTCATCGATCAAAAACCATCATTTGAATTGTTTGACGCTGCGACGAGGTGTCCCTATCGTTCGCAGACCTTTCGGTCATGATGCATCAAAAGGCATCAACTACACAACGGAGACACTCCATGGATTCGATCACCCGCCGCAGCGCCCTGCGCACGCTTTCCGCCCTGCCCGCCGCCAGCGTCGTCACGGCCGTGCCGCGCTTCGCCCGCGCGGCCGAGTTCTCGTGGAAGTACGGCAACAACCTGCCGGTGACGCACCCGCTCAACGTGCGCGCGCAGGAGGCGGTCGAGCGCATCGCCCGCGAGACCAAGGGCCGGGTCGAGATCAAGATCTTCCCCAACAACCAGCTCGGCGGCGACACCGACATGCTGGCCCAGGTGCGCTCCGGCGGCATCGAGTTCTTCACGCCCTCCGCCCTGGTCATCGCCACACTGGTGCCGGTCGCGGCCATCAACGCCATCGGCTTCGCCTTCTCCGACTACAACCAGGTCTGGTCGGCCATGGACGGCAAGCTCGGCGCCCACGTGCGCGCGGCCATCTCCAAGACGCGGCTCTATGCCTTCGAGAAGATGTGGGACAACGGCTTCCGCCAGACCACCAGCTCGAAGGCGCCGGTCACCTCGGCCAAGGACCTCGACGGTCTGAAGATCCGCGTGCCGGTGAGCCCGCTGTCGATCTCGATGTTCAAGAGCCTGGGCGCGGCGCCGGCCAGCCTGCAGTTCAGCGAGGTCTATTCGTCGCTGCAGACCAAGATCGTCGACGCCCAAGAGAACCCGCTGCCCATCATCCAGGTGGCCAAGCTCTACGAGGTGCAGAAGTTCGCCTCGCTGACCAACCACATCTGGGACGGCTACTGGTTCATCGCCAACGGCCGTGCCTGGGACGGCCTGCCGGCCGACCTCAAGCCGATCGTGGCCGCGGCCATCAACGAGGCCGGCCTGAAGCAGCGCGACGACATCAGGAAGCTCAACGAATCGGTGGTCACCGACCTCCAGTCCAAGGGCCTGGCGATCAACCGGCCGGCGCCCGACAGCTTCCGCGCCAAGCTGCGCGAGTCGGGTTTCTATGGCGAGTGGAAGGGCCGCTTCGGCGACGAGGCCTGGGGCCTGCTCGAGCAGAGCGTGGGCAAGCTGGCCTGAGCCGCCGATGTCGCTCGCCACCGCTCCCGAGGCGCTCGTCCCCCCCGGCGCCGCGCCCGCCAACCCCTTCGCCGGTCTCGCCACGCGCATCGACCGCCCGCTCGGGCTGCTCGTCGAGAGCCTGGCCGCCGCCCTGGTGCTGGCCGAGATCGTCGTGCTGTTCGCCGGCGTGCTGGCGCGCTATGTCTTCCACACGCCGCTGGTCTGGTCGGACGAACTGGCCTCGATCCTGTTCCTGTGGCTGTCGATGCTCGGCGCCGTGGTGGCCCTGCGGCGCGGCGAGCACATGCGCATGACCGCCGTGGTCGGCAAGGTCGGCCCGGCGGCGCGGCGCCTGCTGGAGGCGCTGGCCATCGCCGCCTCGCTGGCCTTCCTGGCGCTGGTGCTCTGGCCGGCCTACGAATACGCCGCCGACGAGGCCTTCATCGTCACGCCCGCGCTGGAGGTCAGCAATGCCTGGCGCGCGGCGGCCATCCCGGTCGGCGTGGCGTTGATGCTGGTGTTCGGCGCATTGCGGCTGGCGCGGCTGTCGAGCGGGCGCGAGATCGCGCTCACGCTCGGCGCCGTGGCGCTGGTGGTGGCCGCCTTCTGGCTCGCCCGGCCGGTCTTCGCCTCGCTCGGCAAGCTCAACCTGATCGTCTTCTTCCTGGTGGTGGTGGCGGTCAATGTCTTCTCCGGCGTGCCGATCGCGTTCTCCTTCGCCCTGGCGACCTTCGGCTACCTGGCGCTCACCACCTCGACGCCGATGGTGGTGATGGTCGGGCGCATGGACGAGGGCATGAGCCACCTCATCATGCTGGCGGTGCCGCTGTTCATCTTCCTGGGCGCGCTGATCGAGATGACCGGCATGGCCAAGGCCATGATCCAGTTCCTGGCCAGCCTGCTGGGCCATGTGCGCGGCGGCCTGTCGTATGTGCTGATCGGCGCGATGTACCTGGTCTCGGGCATCTCCGGCTCCAAGATCGCCGACATGGCGGCCATCGCGCCGGTGCTGTTCCCGGAGATGAAGAAGCGCGGCGCGAAGCCCGGCGACCTGGTGGCGCTGCTGTCGGCCACCGGCGCGCAGACCGAGACCATCCCGCCGTCGATCGTGCTGATCACCATCGGCTCGGTCACCGGGGTGTCGATCGCGGCCCTGTTCACCGGCGGCATGGTGCCCGCGCTGGTGCTCGGCCTGTGCCTGTGCAGCGTGGTCTGGTGGCGCTATCGCAAGGAGGACCTGAGCGCCGTGATGCGCTTCTCGTGGCGGCAGATCGGCCGCTTCCTGCTGATCGCGCTGCCGGCCGTGCTGCTGCCCTTCGTGATCCGCGCGGCGGTGGTCGAGGGCGTGGCCACCGCCACCGAGGTCTCGACCATCGGCATCGTGTATTCGGTGCTCGCCGGGCTGCTGATCTACCGGCAGTTCGACTGGCGGCGGCTGCGGCCGATGCTGGTGGAGACGGCCTCGCTCTCCGGCGCCATCATGTTCATCGTCGGCTGCGCCACCGCCATGGCGTGGGGCCTGACGCAGTCGGGCTTCTCGACCGACCTGGCGCGCTGGATGGGCGCCATCCCGGGCGGCTCCTACGGCTTCCTCGCCATCTCCATCCTGGCCTTCATCGTGCTGGGCTGCGTGCTGGAGGGCATCCCGGCGATCGTGCTGTTCGGCCCGCTGCTGTTCCCGATCGCCCAGGCGGCCGGCGTGCATCCGGTGCACTACGCCATGGTCGTGATCTTCGCCATGGGCATCGGCCTGTTCGCCCCGCCGATCGGCGTCGGCTACTACGGCGCCTGCGCCGTCGCCAAGGTCGATCCCAACGAGGGCATCCGCTACATCGGCGGCTACATGGTCGCGCTGCTGGTCGGCCTGGTGCTGGTCGCGGCGATCCCCTGGTTCTCGATCGGCTTCCTGGCCAAGTGACGCCGTCGACCGCGCCACCCCGCACCTCCCGCACTCCCACAACAACAACCGAAGAACCATCATGAGCCGCCATTTCGGAGAGATCCGCCAGCTGGGCTACGTCGTGCACGACATCGAGGCCGCCATGGCCTACTGGAGCGAGACCCTGGGCGTCGGGCCCTGGTACTACAACCCCCGGGTGCCGATCGTCAACTACGAGTACGACGGCCAGCATTACGAGCCGCACAACTCGGTGGCCCTGGCCAACTCGGGCTTCGTGCAGGTCGAGCTGATCCAGACGCGCAACGACGTGCCCTCCATGTACCGCGATTTCCTGCGCGCCGGCCGCACCGGGCTGCAGCACGTCGCCTACTGGACGCAGAACTACGACGCCGATGTCGAGCGCCTGCTGGCGCAGGGCTTCAAGCCCAAGATGAGCGGCGAGGTCGGCGCGCGCGGCCGCTTCATCTACTTCGACACCGAATACCACCCCGGCACGGTGATCGAGCTGTCGGAGGTCGCCGGACCCAAGGGCCGCATGTTCGACCTGATCCGCGAATCGTCGACGACCTGGGACGGCGTGACCGACCCGGTGCGTCCGTTCCCCGACCTGGGCGCACTGTGAGCGGCACCCCGATGGACCGCGTCCGCGCGAGCTACCTGATCGAGACCCCGGAGGCGCCGGAGAAGGTCGCCGAGGTCATGGCCGGCGAGCAGTCGTGCGGCACCTTCGCCCGCGTCGAGGGCGAGACCGACGCCCTGCGCCGGCGCGCCCGCGCCACGGTCGAGTCGATCGTCGAGCTGGACGCGGCGGCGGCGCCGAGCCTGCCCAACGCGCGCCTGGAACGCCTGGGCGCGCGCGGGCCGTGGCGCCGCGCGCGCATCGAGCTGTCGTTCCCGGTCGCCAACATCGGCGCCAACCTGCCGACGCTGGCGGCCACCGTCGCCGGCAACCTCTACGACCTGGGCGAGGTCAGCGGCCTGCGGCTGGAGACCGTGCACGTGCCGGCCGCCTACCGCGCGCGCTTCGAGCTGCCGCGCCTGGGCATCGCCGGCACCCGCCGCGTCACCGGCGTGGCCACCGGCGCGCTGGTGGGCACCATCATCAAGCCCAATGTCGGCTTCTCGGCGACCGAGACCGCCGAGCTGGTGGCCCGCCTGTGCGCCGCCGGGGTCGACTTCATCAAGGACGACGAGGTCTGCGCCGACCCCGACCACGCCCCCCTGGCCGAGCGCGTGCCGGCCGTGATGGCGGCGGTGCGCGCGCACCAGGAACGCAGCGGCAGGCATGTGATGGTGGCCTTCAACATCACCGACGAGACCGATGCCATGAAGCGCCATGCCGACCTGGTCGAGCGCGAGGGCGGTTCCTGCGTGATGGCCAGCCTCAACTGGTGCGGCCACGCCGGCATCCAGACCTTGCGCCGTCACACGCCGCTGGCGCTGCATGGCCACCGCAACGGTTTCGGCGCGCTGTCGCGCCATCCCCTGCTGGGCATCTCGTTCCAGGCCTACCAGACGCTGTGGCGGCTCGCCGGCGTCGATCACATGCACGTGCATGGCCTGCAGGGCAAGTTCTCGCAACCCGACGAGGAGGTGATCGAGTCGGCGCGCGACTGCTTCACGCCGCTGGCCGAGGGCCTCGACGATCGCGTCATGCCGGCCTTCTCGTCCGGCCAGTGGGCCGGCACCGTGCCCGCGACCTGGGCCGCGATCGGCAACGACGACCTGCTGTTCATGTCCGGCGGCGGCATCCTGGCGCATCCGCAGGGCCCGGCCGCCGGCGTCACCAGCATCCGCCAGGCCTGGGCCGCCGCGCGCGCCGGCACGCCACTGGCCGAGGCGGCGCGCGGCGCGCCCGAGCTGGCATCGGCACTGGCTTTCTTCGACGGCCGATGAGCACGCCGAGGAGCGCGCCGATGGCCGGCCCCGGCATCGTCTTCTATGGCGACGACTTCACCGGCGCCACCGACACGCTGGCCACCGCCGCCCGTGCCGGCCTGCGCACGCTGCTGTTCCTGCGACCGCCGACCGCGGCGCGCATCGCCGCCGCCGGGCCGCTCGACTGCCTGGGCATCGCCGGCGCGGCGCGCTCGATGCCGCCCGACGAGATGCGCATCGAACTGGCGCCGGTGGCGGCCCTGTTCCGCCGGCTGGGCGCCCGCGTGCTGCACTACAAGACCTGCTCCACCTTCGACAGCGCGCCGGAGGTCGGCAGCATCGGCGTGGCGATCGAGACCCTGCGGGCGGCGGTCGACACATCCTGGGCCGCCATCGTCGGCGGCCAGCCGGACCTGGAGCGCTACTGCCTGTTCGGCCACCTGTTCGCGGCGGCCGGCAGCGGCGGCGCGGTGCATCGCATCGATCGCCATCCGACCATGAGCCGGCATCCGGTCACGCCGATGCACGAGTCCGACCTGCGGCGCCACCTGGCGGCGCAGGGACTGGCGGACGTGCGCTCGCTGCCCTATCCGGCCTATGCGGGTTCGCCGGGCACGGCGCCCGAGGGCGACGAAGCGCTGCGGCGCGCGCTGTCGCCCAGGCCCGACGCGGTGCTGTTCGACGTCGGCGACAACACCCACCTGGCGGCCATCGAGGCCTTGCTGCGACCGGTCGTCGGAGCCGCCTCGCTGCTGGCGGTCGGGCCGAGCAGCGTGGTCCAGGCCCTGGCGCCGCGCTTCGCGCATGGCACGCCCGGCCACGGCACGGTGGCGGCTGCGCGTGGGCCGGTGTTCGCGTTGGCCGGCAGCCTGTCGCCGATCACGGCGCGGCAGGTCGCCGCCGCCCATTCCTTCGACAAGGTGTGGCTCGATCCGGCGCGGCTGATCGACGACGCCGGCGCGCGGATCGATGCCGGCGTCGACATCGCGTGGCGTCTGGCGCAGGGTCGCCATGTGCTGGCCTGCACCGTGCGGCCCGGAGCGGATTCCAGCCCGGGCTCGGCGCCCACGGCCGAGGCCGGCCTCTCGGCGCGCGCGCTGGCTCGCGTGGGTGGGGAGCTGCTGGCCCGCGTGCTGGCCGCCGTGCCGCTGTCGCGCGTGGGCATCGCCGGCGGCGACACCTCCAGCCATGCCGTGCAGGCGCTGGATGCCTGGGGACTGTCGTATGCGGCCCAGTTGGCGCCCGGCATCGCCCTGTGCCGGCTGCATGCCGATCACGACGCGCTCGATGGCCTGGAGATCGCGCTCAAGGGCGGACAGATGGGTGGCGAGGACTTCTTCGAGCGACTGGTGCGCGGCAACGCTTCGGCCTGAAAGGCGAGTTCGCTCGGGTCCGCGACGCCAGCCGCCTGGCCGCTTGGCCGCCCGCCACCGACCTCAGGCCGCAGGCGCCGGGCGTCAAGCGTCGCCGACGTTGACCGTCACCGTGCCGATGCCATCGCACATCGGACAACGCCCGCCGGTCTCAGAGCGGCCGGAACCGCCGCATTCCGGACACGGTCCCTTGGCGGTGCCGGGCGTGCCGGGTGGCGATTCGTCGCCCGCGCTCACGGGCTGCGAATCGATCGCGGCGCCCGGATCCTCTTCGCCGGCGGCGGACTCCTTGGCGAGGTCGGTCGAGGGGCGCTTGCTCTGCGGGGTGCTGGACATCGGGAGGTCTCCTGTCATTTGTTCGTGGGTGCGGGCACGGGCGTGGACGCGGAACGCGGGAAGGTCGTCGCGCGCGCGCTGGCGGTGGATGGTCGCGTCGCCGGCGCGGCGGCCGGAGCCAGGGCCACGACGGCGGTTGGATCGGACGATGCCACGCCGTCGTCCGGCCCCGCCGCGACGCGCGAGACCAGGGCCATCGTGACCGGGATGAGGATGGCGCCGCAGACCGAAGTCATGCACAGACGACGATAGACGCTCTCGTTCATGGATCGGCCTCCTTGTGAA
>Ga0308164_10000707_pt1 | contig 47568 bp, 39 predicted proteins | sample PhyTR2_FD_201031 | JGI IMG/M metagenome (GOLD analysis project Ga0308164, IMG submission 201031) | Phyllosphere microbial communities from UC Gill Tract Community Farm, Albany, California, United States - DLSLT.R2 | ecosystem: Host-associated > Plants > Phyllosphere > Unclassified | place: USA...
ATGGCCGCCCGAGCCCACTGGTTCGAGTAAGTAGGCGCGGCCTGAGGAGAGAAGTGCATGACGCAAGTCACGGTGAATGAACTGGCCAAAGAGGTCGCTGCACCGGTAGAGCGCCTGTTACAGCAGATGCGTGAGGCAGGTCTGCCGCACACCGACGCCGGACAAGTTGTGACCGATAATGAGAAGCAGGCTCTGCTGGCTCATTTGAAAAGCAGCCACAAGGCAAAAGCTGAAGAACCGCGCAAGATCACTTTGCAGCGTAAAACCCAGAGCACCTTGCGTGTTGCGGGTAGCAAAAGCATCAGCGTAGAAGTACGCAAGAAGAAAGTTTTCGTCCAGCGCAGCCCGGAAGAAATCCAGGCTGAGCAGAAGCGCGAGCTCGAAGAGCGCCGCGCCGCGGAAGCCGCTGCCCGTCAAAAGGCAGATGAGGAAGCCCGTAGCAAGGCCCCTCAAGCAGCCCCAGGCGCCGCGCAAGCTGTTGCCGAGGCCGCAACCGCTGCCCCTGCGCCAGCTCCGGCTGCCGCACCGGTTGCCAGTGCCGCCGCTGCGGCCGAGCCTGTGCTGTCGGCCCCCGCTCCTGTTGGCGACCGCAAGCGCGAAGAACCGCGCCGTCCGGACAAAGCCAAGGGTGAGGACGACCGCCGCAGTGCCGACCGCAAGAACCAGCCGCACCGCGCAACCGTCAAGGAAAAAGCGCCGACTCCGCGTGCCGCCCCGCGTACCACCGACGAAGAAAGCGATGGCTTCCGTCGTGGTGGCCGTGGCAAAGGCAAGCTGAAGAAGCGTAACGCCCACGGTTTCCAGAGCCCTACCGGCCCTGTGGTACGTGATGTACAGATCGGCGAGACCATCACTGTCGGCGACCTCGCCGCGCAGATGTCGGTCAAGGCCGCTGAAGTCATCAAGTTCATGTTCAAGCTGGGTACCCCGGCCACCATCAACCAGGTACTGGACCAGGAAACTGCCCAGCTGGTTGCTGAAGAACTGGGCCACAAAGTGACCCTGGTCAGCGACACCGCCCTGGAAGATTCCCTGGCCGAATCGCTGAAGTTCGAAGGTGAGGCGATGTCCCGTGCACCGGTCGTGACCGTCATGGGCCACGTCGACCACGGCAAGACTTCCCTGCTCGACTACATCCGTCGTGCCAAGGTTGCCGCTGGCGAAGCCGGTGGTATCACCCAGCACATCGGTGCGTACCACGTTGAAACCGAGCGCGGCATGGTCACCTTCCTCGACACCCCGGGCCACGCCGCGTTTACCGCGATGCGTGCCCGTGGTGCCAAGGCGACCGACATCGTCATCCTGGTGGTGGCGGCGGACGACGGCGTGATGCCACAGACCATCGAAGCCGTTCAGCACGCGAAAGCGGCTGGCGTGCCACTGGTGGTTGCGGTGAACAAGATCGACAAGCCTGGTGCCGACCTCGATCGCATCCGCAGCGAACTGTCTGTGCAAGGCGTGACGTCCGAAGAGTGGGGTGGCGAAACTCCATTCGTACCGGTCTCGGCAAAAATGGGTACTGGCGTCGACGAACTGCTCGAAGCTGTCCTGCTGCAAGCCGAAGTGCTGGAGCTGACCGCTACCCCAACCGCGCCTGGCCGTGGTGTAGTAGTGGAATCGCGCCTGGACAAGGGCCGCGGCCCGGTAGCCACCGTGCTGGTTCAAGACGGTACCCTGCGCCAAGGCGACATGGTGCTGGTCGGTTCGAACTATGGCCGCGTACGTGCCATGCTCGACGAGAACGGCAAGCCGATCAAGGAAGCCGGTCCGGCCATCCCAGTCGAGATTCTCGGCCTGGACGGCACCCCGGACGCTGGCGACGAAATGAGCGTAGTGGCTGACGAGAAGAAAGCCCGTGAAGTCGCGCTGTTCCGTCAAGGCAAGTTCCGCGAGGTCAAGCTGGCCCGTGCTCACGCCGGCAAGCTGGAAAACATCTTCGAGAACATGGGTCAGGAAGAGAAGAAGACGCTCAACATCGTCCTCAAATCCGACGTCCGTGGTTCCCTGGAAGCTCTGCAAGGCGCGCTCAACGGCCTGGGCAACGACGAAGTGCAAGTGCGCGTGGTCGGTGGCGGCGTAGGTGGTATCACCGAATCCGACGCCAACCTGGCACTGGCCTCCAATGCAGTAGTGTTCGGCTTCAACGTGCGTGCCGATGCCGGCGCGCGCAAGATCGTCGAGCAGGAAGGTCTGGATATGCGTTACTACAACGTGATCTACGACATCATTGAAGACGTCAAGAAAGCCCTGACCGGCATGCTCGGCAGCGACGTTCGCGAGAACATCCTGGGTATCGCCGAAGTGCGTGACGTGTTCCGTTCGCCGAAGTTTGGTGCGATCGCCGGTTGCATGGTCATCGAGGGTACGGTCTACCGTAACCGTCCGATCCGTGTACTGCGCGAAGACATCGTTATCTTCGAAGGCGAGCTGGAATCCCTGCGCCGCTTCAAGGACGACGCCGCTGACGTACGTGCCGGCATGGAATGCGGTATTGGCGTCAAGAGCTACAACGACGTCAAGGTTGGCGACAAGATCGAAGTCTTCGAGAAGGTCCAAGTGGCTCGTACGCTCTAATCCGCGAGCTCATGGAACCGCGCAGCTCGCTGCCCGGTTCTGAACGCAACGCCCGGTCCGGCTTTCGCCTGACCGGGCGTTTGCCGCTCTAGTTACAGGTAGTGAAACATGGCAAAAGAATATAGCCGCACCCAACGAATCGGCGACCAGATGCAGCGCGAGCTGGCACAGTTGATCCGCCGTGAAGTCAAGGATCCCCGCGTGGGCCTGGTCACCATTACCGCGGTCGAGGTCAGCCGTGACGTCAGCCACGCCAAGGTGTTCATCACCGTGATGGGCCAGGACAGCGCCGAAGACATCAAGCAGAGCATCAAGGTGCTCAACTCCGCCGCCGGCTTCCTGCGCATGCAGCTGGCCAAGGAAATGAAGCTGCGCAGCGTGCCGCAACTGCACTTCCATTACGACGAAAGCGTTTCGCGCGGTGCCCACCTGTCGGCACTGATCGAACGTGCCGTGGCCGAGGACAATCTTCACCCCGAAGACGGTCCGGAAACAGACGCCAAGGAGTAAGCGGTGGCCCAGGTCAAACGTATTCGCCGTAACGTCAGCGGCATCATCCTGCTCGACAAGCCGCTGGGGTTCACCTCCAACGCGGCCCTGCAGAAGGTGCGTTGGCTGCTCAACGCCGAGAAGGCCGGGCACACCGGCAGCCTCGACCCGCTGGCCACTGGCGTACTGCCATTGTGCTTCGGCGAGGCCACCAAGTTCTCCCAGTACCTGCTCGATTCCGACAAGGCCTACGAGACGGTTGCCCAGCTCGGCGAAACCACCACCACGGCCGACGCCGAAGGTGAGGTCTTGCTGACCCGCGAAGTGACCGTCGGTCGCGTCGACGTGGAAGCGGCGCTGCCGGCCTTTCGCGGTCTAATCAGCCAGATACCGCCGATGTACTCCGCCCTCAAGCGTGATGGCCAGCCGCTGTACAAGCTGGCGCGTGCAGGGGAAGTAGTGGAGCGCGAGGCGCGTTCTGTTACTATTGCGCGGCTGGAATTGCTCGACCACGAGCAGACCCGCGTCCGCCTTGCGGTGGATTGCAGCAAAGGCACCTATATCCGTACGCTGGTCGAGGATCTGGGCGAGAAGCTGGGCTGTGGCGCCTATGTCGCCGAGTTGCGGCGCACCCAGGCCGGCCCGTTCACGCTGGCGCAGACGGTCACCCTCGAAGAACTCGAGCGTGTCCATGCCGAAGGCGGCAATGAAGCGGTCGACCGCTTCCTGATGCCCTCGGACAGCGGCCTGCAAGATTGGCCCCTGCTGCAGTTCTCGGAGGCCAGCGCGCATTACTGGCTGCACGGGCAGGCGGTTCGCGCCCCCGAAGCACCACGCTTCGGCATGGTGCGGGTGCAAGATCACAATGGTCGCTTCATCGGTATCGGTGAAGTGAGCGAAGACGGGCGCATTGCGCCACGTCGCTTGATTCGGTCGGAATGACCGATCCCGGTTACCGCGGGTTTTCCGCGGTGGCTGGTCGAGGACGGCTGTCAACAGGCACGGTCGGACCTCTTTTTATTAATACAGGGTTTTTCCCTGGCCTGTTGGTGACCGTTTTTGCGGTTACCCTAGTATTGGAGATGCCTCATGGCTCTTAGCGTTGAAGACAAAGCTCAAATCGTTGCCGACTACCAGCAAGCCGTTGGTGATACCGGTTCGCCAGAAGTGCAAGTTGCACTGCTGACCCACAACATCAACAAGCTGCAAGGTCACTTCAAGGCCAACGGCAAAGACCACCACTCCCGTCGTGGTCTGATCCGCATGGTCAACCAGCGCCGCAAGCTGCTGGACTACCTGAAGGGCAAAGACGCCACCCGTTACAGCACCCTGATCGGTCGTCTGGGTCTGCGTCGCTAATAGCGGCCTGACACGTGGTGGCACGCGCGGCGTGTGGTGTTCGCCGGCCCTTGCGCAAGCAACGGCCGGCGAGGGCGTCTCGCGCATTCCTGAGGTTGGTTGTCTGTCGTACCCCAGCGGGTTTTCCGCCAGGGCGGGCAGGCTTCCAGCCTCAAGTTGTATCTGGACGGTCATCGGGGCCGAATCCCCTGCCTGCCCAAGCATTCGCAAGAAACCAGTTCCCCCAGAGCCATCAAGAAGGTAGGAAACCGTGAACCCGGTAATCAAGAAGTTTCAATTCGGTCAGTCGACCGTTACCCTCGAAACGGGCCGCATTGCCCGTCAAGCCTCCGGCGCCGTACTGGTCACCGTCGACAACGACGTCACCGTACTGGTCACCGTGGTAGGTGCCAAGCAAGCGGATCCAGGCAAGGGCTTCTTCCCGCTGTCCGTGCACTACCAGGAAAAGACCTACGCTGCCGGCAAGATCCCTGGCGGTTTCTTCAAGCGCGAAGGCCGTCCTTCCGAGAAAGAAACCCTGACCTCGCGTTTGATCGATCGCCCGATCCGCCCGCTGTTCCCTGAAGGTTTCATGAACGAAGTGCAGGTCGTCTGCACCGTCGTCTCCACCAGCAAGAAGACCGATCCGGATATCGCCGCGATGATCGGCACCTCGGCCGCCCTGGCCATCTCCGGTATTCCTTTCGATGGCCCGATCGGCGCTGCCCGCGTCGCTTTCCACGAAAGCACCGGCTACCTGCTGAACCCGACCTACGAGCAGCAAGCTGCATCGAGCCTGGACATGGTCGTGGCCGGTACCAAGGACGCCGTGCTGATGGTTGAATCGGAAGCCAAAGAGCTGACCGAAGACCAGATGCTGGGCGCCGTACTGTTCGCCCACGACGAATTCCAGTCGGTCATCAAGGCCGTCTCCGAGCTGGCCGCCGAAGCTGCCAAGCCGACCTGGAGCTGGACCCCGAAAGCCTGGAACACCGAGCTGCTGGGCGCCATCCGCGCCGAGTTCGGCGATGCCGTCTCCCAGGCCTACACCATCACCGTCAAGGCCGACCGCTACGCCAAACTGGGCGAGCTGCGTGACCAGGTGGTCGCCAAGTTCTCCAGCGAAGCCGGCCCAAGCGTTGGCGAAGTGAAGGAAATCTTCGGCGAAATCGAATACCGCACCGTGCGCGAGAACATCGTCAACGGCAAGCCACGTATCGACGGCCGCGACACCAAGACCGTGCGCCCGCTGAACATCGAAGTCGGCGTGCTGCCGAAGACTCACGGTTCGTCGCTGTTCACCCGTGGTGAAACTCAGGCGCTGGTGGTTGCGACCCTGGGCACCGCCCGTGACGCACAGCTGCTGGACACCCTGGAAGGCGAGCGTAAAGACCCCTTCATGCTGCACTACAACTTCCCACCGTTCTCGGTAGGCGAGTGTGGCCGCATGGGCGGTGCTGGCCGTCGCGAAATCGGCCACGGCCGCCTGGCACGCCGTTCGGTTCAGGCCATGCTGCCGGATGCCGCTGAGTTCCCGTACACCATCCGCGTGGTCTCGGAAATCACCGAATCCAACGGTTCGAGCTCCATGGCTTCGGTCTGCGGCGCTTCCCTGGCCTTGATGGACGCTGGTGTGCCGATGAAGGCGCCAGTGGCCGGTATCGCCATGGGCCTGGTGAAAGAAGGCGAGAAGTTCGCCATCCTCACCGACATCCTGGGTGACGAAGACCACCTCGGCGACATGGACTTCAAGGTTGCCGGTACCGCCAAAGGCGTGACCGCGCTGCAGATGGACATCAAGATCAACGGCATCACCGAAGAGATCATGGAAATCGCCCTGGGCCAGGCCCTGGAAGCGCGCCTGAACATCCTCGGCCAGATGAACCAGGTCCTGGGTACCTCGCGTACCGAGCTGTCGGCCAACGCACCGACCATGATCGCCATGAAGATCGACACCGACAAGATCCGTGACGTCATCGGCAAAGGCGGCGCGACCATTCGTGCCATCTGCGAAGAGACCAAGGCCTCCATCGATATCGAAGACGACGGTTCGATCAAGATCTTCGGCGAAAGCAAAGAAGCCGCTGAAGCTGCACGCCAGCGCGTTCTGAGCATTACCGCTGAAGCCGAGATCGGCAAGATCTACGTCGGCAAGGTCGAGCGTATCGTCGACTTCGGCGCCTTCGTCAACATCCTGCCTGGCAAGGATGGCCTGGTGCACATCTCGATGCTGAGCGATGCTCGCGTCGAGAAGGTCACCGACATTCTGAAAGAAGGTCAGGAAGTCGAAGTGCTGGTACTGGACGTCGACAACCGCGGCCGCATCAAGCTGTCCATCAAGGACGTTGCTGCTGCCAAGGCTTCGGGCGCGTAAGCGTTTTCGTCGTCAGAGAAAGGGCCCTTCGGGGCCCTTTTTCATGGGCGCCGTTTTGCTGCACGTCGCCAATGGTTGGCGAACATGCAACTTGCACGCGGTTTTCAGCCGTGGGCATGCAAACTGCACGATGTCGGCTGCCTGCCTGTGTTGTAGATAATTGATTTTTAAGAGTATTTTGATATTGTGAACTTGGCACAGCGCCTGCAATCCTATTAGTAACTCTGCAGCCTTGAGCAAAAAGGGCGCAGGTTTTTTCGAAAAACAGGAGTGACTCGTATGAAGAAGTTCGCAATTGCTGCCGCTACTGCCACCGCTCTGACCCTGACCCTGGCCAACGTTGCCATGGTCCAGGCAGCCGAGACTTCCCAGCCGATGGTCGTAGCCGCCGGTGAAATGACCAAAGCCAAAGAAACCACTTCGGACACTTGGATCACCACCAAGGTCAAATCCGATCTGGTCACTGAAAAAGGCATCCCAGGTACCGACATCAAGGTAGAGACCAACAAAGGCGTGGTATCCCTGTCGTCGACCGTAGCGATCACCGAAGCGCAGAAAACCACTGCCGTGGCGATCACCAAGAAAATCAAAGGCGTGAAAGCCGTTTCGGCTGACGGCCTGAAAGCCGAGTAAGTTTGCGAAATTCGCTAACCCTGCAAAGGGTTCATGCGAAGAGCAGATGGACCTGATCGATAAAGCCCCGCGGCGTTAGTGCCGCGGGGTTTTTTTTTGCCGCTGGCGGCAGCCAGCAGGGCCAGGCTGGCCAGGAGCGGCAGGGTGCGGTTCATTCAGCATCCAGATGCAGTTGGGTAACGACGGTGCCATTTTTTTCGGCCTGGCCCAGGTTGGTGTCGACGAAAAATACTCGTTCGGCGGCCAATTGGGCTTTCTGCACCATGAAATCCTTGATGCTGGCGGCGCGGTCCTGGCCGAGTTGGCGCAGCAGCGGGGTGCTGTCGTCCCAGGTGTCGATGACCGCGTCGTGGAGTTTGGCCAGTCGGGCCTTGCTGTCCAGTTGCTGCCATTCGGCCGGCGGCTGCTGCTTGGCGCGCACGCGGTAGATGGCTTCGAGCATGGCCGGCTTTTCGCCTTCCGGTACGGTCATCTGGCTGGCGTCGGCAGGGACCTTGTCGCCACGGCGCTGCAGCATCTTGTAGTAGGTGCTCTGGTATTCCTTCTGCAGGCGGCGCTCGGCCAGGATCGGGCCGTCGCTACTCTGGGCGGCGCTGCCTTCCACTTCCAGGCGCAGGGCAGGGCGTTCCTTCAGTGCGCTGGAGAGCTTCATCAGCGCGGCCTGGGCTTTGCCGTCGAGGTCGCTGGAGCCGGGCGCGAAGGCGACGGTGCCAAGGTCGTCGCCGCCACCGCCGGAGATCAGCCCGCCGATAAACTTGAACGGCGCCTGGGCGGCACGCAACACCAGGTTGCGCAGGGTCTGCCAGACGATGGGCATGACGCTGAACTGCGGGTTGTTGAGGTCGCCGGTGACCGGCAGCGAGATGGCGATCTTGCCATCGGTATCCTTGAGCAGGGCGATCGCCAGCTTGATCGGCAGGCTCACGGCGTCCGGGCTGTCGACCTTTTCACCGAGCTGCAATTGCTCGACCACCACGTTGTTCTCGGCCTGTAGCTGGCCCTTGGTGATCTGGTAATGCAGGTCGAGGTTCAGGCGGCCCTTGCGGATGCGGTAGCCGGCGAACTTGCCGGAGTAGGGCGTGAGGTTGGTGAGCTCGACGCGCTTGAAGCTGGTGGCGATATCCAGCGCCGACATCGGGTCGAAGGGGTTCAGGCTGCCGACGATGGTGACGGGCGCGTAGCGGTCGACCTGGCCCTTGATATCGACCTTGGCCGGCAACGGCTTGCGGTTGTCGAGGGTGCCGATCTGGCCGTTGAGTTCCTGGATAGCGGTGCCGAAGTTCGGCCGCAGGCTGAAGTCGGCGAAGTTGGCCGAGCCGTCGTTGATGCTGACCCCACCAATGTGGATGCCCATGGGCTTGTTGCTGCTGGCAGCCTTGGCGGCCTTGCTGTCGCCGGCGGCGAGGCTCGCACGCGCAGGCGTGGTGCCGTTATCCGCAGCCTGGGGTATCAGCAGGTCATCGACGTTGGTGGTGCGATCCGGGTTGATCATGAACCGCGCATAGGGCTTGTCGAGGTTGACCTTGTCGATGCTCAGGCTGTCGCCGTGCTCATAGTCCACGCCTTCGAGCATCAGGTGTTCCCACTTGACGAAGTCGCGCTGTTTGAGAGTGTCGAGGGTGTGCAACTGGTCGACCTGAGCGCGGCCGGTGATGCTCATGGCCAGCGGCTCGGTGCCCTTGAGGTTGACCGCCAGGTCGCTGTCGAGCATGCCGCTACGCAGTTCCAGGCGAATGAACGGGGTGATGTAGGCCTGGGCCACGCGCAGGTCGATATCGCGGGTGGCGACTTTCAGCTTGGCGCTGACCGGCTTGAGGTTGACCTCGCCTTCGGCGCTGATCTTGCCCTGCTTGCCCAGGCCAGTGTCCAGCTTGAGGGTGAAGGGCGAACCGTTGAGGCTGTCGAAGTTGTGCAGGTCGAGGTTGAGCGGGCTGATGTCCAAGGCCACGGGTTCGGCCTGGGCTTTGTCGGCCACGTGCACCTTGTAGTCCCGCAGTTGCACGTCTTTGAGCACTACCTGCCATGGCTTCGACGGCGCGGCAGGCGGGGCTGGCTTGGTGTCTGCGGTGGCGGGTGCCTTGGCGTCGACGGGGGCGCTGGCCTTGGCCGGCTGGCTGGCGAACAGTTTCTGCCAGTCAAGCTGGCCATCGGCTTCGCGGGCGACCCAGGTTTCCAGGCCGTTGCTGCGGATCTTGCCGACGCTTACCAGCTGCTTGGCGAGGTCGACGCTTGTCTCGCTCACGTCTAGCCGGGGCAAGTTGACCAAGGGGCGGCCATCCGGCGCCTGGATGGCGAACGGTGCGATGCTGAGGGTGGCGTTGCTCAGCTGCAGTTCGGTTCCCTTGGCCAGGTTGAGCTTGTAGTCGGTGGCGAGGTTGAGCACGCCTTGCTTGAGGTCCAGCGGCACGGCGTCACGCACGTAGGGCCAGAAGACTTTCATCTGCGCGTCGCTGACTTTGAGTTTGCCGCTGGAGGCGATGGGCGCCAGGCTGAGGTTGCCGCTCCAGTCGATGCGCCCACCATCCGGGCTGACGGCGGCGAGGGTCATGTCGGCGTTGTCTTCGGGCAGGGTGCTGAGGTTCTTGAGCTCCAGGTTCATGGAGTTGTAGACGAACTCGATCGGCTCGCTGGGGCGCGCGTCCTTGAAGTGCAGGTAGCCCTCGGCGAGCTTGATGCTGTCGATGCGCAGGGCGAACGGCTTGGACGGCGGGGCGTCGGGCGGCGTTGGCGCAGACGGCGGCAGCTTGAACAGCTGGGCGAGATTGAGCTGGCCCTGTTTGTCGAACAGCAGCTCGGTGTGGGGCTTGTCGAGCTCCACCGCGGCCAGGTGCAAGGCGCCGCTCCACAGGCTGTCGAGCTGCAGGTTGGCGTAGAGGCGTTCGAAGCTGACCTGCTCGGCACCCGGCGCGCCGAGGTGCAGGCCCCACAGGGTGACTTCGAGGCTGAAAGGGTTGAACTCGAGACGCTCGAGCCTGGCCGGTACATTGGCGTGCTGCGCCAACTGCTGGTTGGCGATGCGCAGGCCCACACCAGGCAGAATCAGAAAGCCCAGCAGGCTGTAGAGGGCCAGGGCAATCACCAAGGCGCCTAGGGCGCGTTTCAGTCCTTTGGGCATGAGCAGGCTTCGTCTGTCGAGATCGAGGTGCCTTTGAGTATGGCACGGGGAGACAGTTCCACAGTATCCCTGGCGTTCCGAAAAGTTTCAGGCGCCGGGGGAAGGCTCGATCAGCACTTCAGATCAGAACTGCAGCACCATGATCTTCAGCGGCGGCTGGCCATCGCTGGACGGGAAGTCGGCGCCCGGGCCCAGGCGGCTCCACTCACGCACCGGGCGGCCGGCTTTCTCGGCGCAGCGCAGCACCTGGTCGCGCCAGTCGTCGAAGGCGACCTTGGCGAGGTTGTTACAGCAGATGAGCACACCGTTGTCGGCGGTGCTGAGGATCGCCGGCTTGAGCAGGCTCTGGTAATCGCGCAGCAGGTCGACGGTGCCGAAGGCGCTCTTGGCCCACGCCGGTGGGTCGAGCAGCACCAGGTCGAACTGGCGCTGTTGCAGGCGCGGGTAGCTCGGCAGTTTCTGGCCGCGGCGCTGGCTGATCGGCAAACCGGCGAACTGGCGAATGGCCGGGAAGTAGTCGGACTGGACGAACGACATCGGCGCCAACTGCGGGTTGAGCAGGCCGTTCTCGCGACCCACGGCCAGGTTGCCTTCGGCGAAATCCAGGTTGCAGACTTCGCGGGCGCCGCCGGCGGCAGCGCTGAGGCCGACGCCACAGGTGTAGGCGAACAGGTTGAGCACGCTCTTGCCGGCGGCGTGCTGCTTGACCCAGCCACGGGCTTCGCGCAGGTCGAGGAACAGCAGTGGGTCTTGCCCGGCATGGCGGCCGCGTACGCGGTAGTTGAGGCCCCATTCGTGGCCGACCTGGTCTTCCAGCGCGGCCGGTTCGGCCTGGTAGATGCTGTCGTGGCGGTCGATGCGCGAGTTGCCCTGGGAGCGTTCGTTGTAGACCAGGTGCAGGTCGAGGCCCAGGCGCTCCTGGACTTGAGCATGGGCGGCCAGCAGGCTGTCGCGGTCCAGCGGCTGGTGGAAGGTTTGCACCAGCAGCTGCGCGCCGTAGCGGTCGATGGTCAGGCCGCCGGCGCCTTCCTGGCTGCCGTGGAACAGGCGGTAGCAATCGGTACCCTGGGAGTGCAGGGTATCGAGCAGTTGGGTACGGGAGTCGAGTGCGGCGCGCAGCGCCTGGGTCAAAACGGACATGCTGGGCGCCTTGAGGAAACAGGCGGCAGTTTAACAGTGTCTGGGTGGAAGAGGGCTTGGGGTTTGCGGTGAACGCGCTGTCGCCAAGCTCGCAGGCTGGCGCCAGCTCCTACAAGGGGCGTGTTAACAACCGTGGATATCGGGTTGAAATGCGATCCCCTGTAGGAGCTGGCGCAGCCTGCGAGTTTTTTGGCGCAACGCGCACTAACGCTCGATCGCCAGCGCCACGCCTTGCCCGCCACCAATGCACAGCGTGGCCAAGCCTTTATGCACATCGCGCTTGATCATCTCATGCAGCAAGGTCACCAGCACCCGGCAGCCCGATGCGCCAATAGGGTGGCCCAAGGCAATGGCGCCGCCGTTGACGTTGACCTTCTCGGCATCCCACTGCAGCTCCTTGCCCACCGACAGCGCCTGGGCAGCGAACGCCTCGTTGGCCTCGATCAAATCCAGCTCCTGCAGCGTCCAGCCGGCCTTGTCCAGGCAGCGACGGGTAGCGCTCACCGGACCGATGCCCATGATCGCCGGGTCGACGCCGGCATTGGCGTAGGCCTTGATGCGCGCCAGCACCGGCAACCCCAGTTGCTCGGCCTTGGCCGCGCTCATTAGCAGCACTGCCGCGGCGCCATCGTTCAGCGACGAAGCGTTGCCCGCTGTGACCGAACCGTCCTTCTTGAACGCCGGCTTGAGCTTGGCCAGCGACTCGGCGGTGGTACCGGCGCGGGGCTGTTCATCGGTGGCGAACGACAGCGGCTCGCCCTTGCGCTGGGGGATCAGGATCGGCGTGATCTCGTCCACGAAACGCCCGCTTTCGATGGCGGCGCTGGCCTTTTGCTGCGAGGCGGCGGCAAAGGCATCCTGGGCCTCACGGCTGATGCCGTACTTATCCACCAGGTTCTCGGCGGTGATGCCCATGTGGTAGTCGTTGAAGGCATCCCACAGGCCGTCGCTGATCATGGTATCGATCAAGGTGCTGTGGCCCATGCGCAGGCCGGTGCGGGCACCGGGCATCACGTAGTTGGCCAGGCTCATGTTTTCCTGGCCACCGGCGATGATCACCTCGGCGTCGCCGCAGCGGATCGCCTGGGTACCCAGGTGCAGGGCCTTGAGGCCCGAGCCGCAGACCTTGTTGAGGGTCATGGCGGGCACCGCGTGGGGCAGGCCGGCCTTGATCGCGGCCTGGCGCGCGGGGTTCTGCCCGGCGCCGGCGGTGAGCACCTGGCCGAGGATCACTTCATCGACCAGCGCGGGGTCGATACCGGTCTGGCTCAGCAGCTGGCGAATCACGGCGGCGCCCAGGTCCACCGCCGGAATATTCGCCAGGGCCCCCTGGAAACTGCCGACGGCGGTACGGGTGGCGGCTACGATGACAACGTCCTGCATGGCTCAGACCTCACTTGTATTTATTGGAGTGGTCGCGCGGCCAGCTCGGCGGGCACGGGCGAGGGATCGACCCGCATGGTGGCATAGATTGGCGCTGGCGTTCCATCCCGTGGCGAATGAGTGGCCAGGCAGATGACGAGGCCGCCGCGGCTCGCCAGACGCGCCGCCGGGCCGCGGCTGCGCTCGAGCAGGAGAGCCTTGGTGAGTGTGGCCGCACCGCGGTTGCCCGACTTCGCAGGCGAATCGAATCATGGCTTCAGCGGTTGAGGCGTTGCTCGATCAACCCGGCCACCACCTCGGGCTCGGCCAAGGTCGAGAGGTCGCCCAGGTCGTCGACCCGGTTGCTGGCGACCCGCCGCAGGATACGCCGCATGATCTTGCCCGAACGGGTCTTGGGCAGGCCCTCGGCGGCCTGCAGCAGGTCGGGGCGGGCGAAGCTGCCGATTTCACGGCTGACCAGCTCCAGCAAGGCGTCGCGCAGGGGTTGGTCGAACTGCACGCCGGCCTTGGGCGTGACAAAAGCATAGATACCCTGGCCCTTCATCGGGTGTGGATAACCCACCACCGCCGCTTCGGCGATGCCGTCGTGGGTGGCCAGCGCAGCCTCGATCTCGGCCGTGCCGATGCGGTGCCCGGACACATTGATCACGTCGTCGACCCGGCCAGTTATCCACAGGTCGCCGTCGACGTCGCGGCGGGCTCCGTCGCCCGTGAGGAAGTAGCCTGGGAAGGGCGCCAGATAGGTGGCGAGCATGCGTTGGTGGTCGCCCCACACGCTACGGATCTGCGCGGGCCAGCTGCCCTTGAGCGCCAGTAGCCCGCTGCCTGCCCCTTCGATGACTTCGCCCTGATCGTCGAGCAGCACCGGCCGCACGCCGAACAATGGCTGCATGGCGCTGCCCGGCTTGAGCTGCGGGCTGCTGACCAGCGGCGAAAGCATGATGGCGCCGGTCTCGGTCTGCCACCAGGTATCGACGATGGGGCAGCGCTCGCGCCCGACCTGATGGAAAAGCCATTCCCAGGCTTCGGGGTTGATCGGCTCGCCGACGCTGCCCAGTACCCGCAGGCTTTCGCGCGAGCTGTTCTGCAGGTGCGCGTCGCCTTCGCGCATCAGCGCGCGCAGGGCCGTGGGCGAGGTGTAGAAGGTATTCACCCGGTGCTTGTCGATGATGCGCCAAACCCGGGACGCATCCGGGTAGTGCGGTACGCCTTCGAAGATCAGGGTGCAGGCGCCGTTGGCCAAGGGCCCATAGACGATATAGCTCTGGCCGGTGATCCAGCCGATATCGGCGGTGCACCAGTGCACGTCGCCGTCGCGGTAGTCGAACACGTCGCGGTAGGTCATGGCGGCCTGCAGCAGGTAGCCGCCGGTGCTGTGCAGTACGCCCTTGGGCTTGCCGGTGCTGCCGGAGGTGTAGAGGATGAACAGCGGATCTTCGGCGTTCATCGGCTCGGGCGGGCAGTCGGTGCTGGCCACCTGGACCACTTCGTGGTACCAGAGGTCGCGCCCTTCCTGCATGCGCACTTCGCCTTCGGTGCGCTGCACCACGATCACCGTGTTCACCGCGGGGCATTGCAGCAGGGCGAGGTCGACATTGTCCTTGAGGCCGACGTATTGCCCGGCACGCACGCTTTCATCGGCGGTGAACACGGTGCAGGAGCCCGCATCGCGAATACGGTCGGCCAGCGCATCCGCGGAAAAGCCGCCAAACACCACCGAGTGCACCGCGCCGATACGCACGCACGCGAGCATGGCATAGACCGCCTCCGGCACCATCGGCATGTAGATGCACACCCGGTCGCCTTTTTTTACCCCGCGGCTTTTCAGCACGTTGGCCAGGCGGCAGACGTGACGGTGCAGCTTGCGGTAGGTGACTTCGGCGGATTCGCTGGGGTGGTCGCCCTCCCAGATGATGGCGATCTGCTCGGCCTTGTCGGGCAGGTGGCGGTCGATGCAGTTGTAGCTGACATTCAGCTCGCCATCGGCGAACCAGGTCGCTTCGCCTTGGGCGAAGTCACCTTGCAGGGTGTGTTGCGGCGCCTTGAACCAGTGCAACTGGCTGGCCTGGGCGGCCCAGAAGGCGTGGGGATCATCGATGGATTGGCGGTATAGCCGCAGGTACTCGGCATGGCTTGGGTTCGCAGCCTTGCTGACAGCCTCCGCGAAGGGGAATGCGCTGAGATCGAACATGGCGGGTCCTCATCCTTGTGATCGGATGAGTATAGAGAGGCCTGCGCAAGCTGCAGGCCTCTCACGCCACAAGGGTGCCGATCAGCCGCGGTGGCGACCGCGGAAGTAGTTGATCAGGCCTTGGGTGGAGCCGTCTTCGGCCGGGGTTTCCTCGCTCCCTACCAGGCGGCTGTAGACACCTTTGCCCAGCTCCTTGCCGAGCTCCACGCCCCATTGGTCGAAGGCGTTGGTGCCCCAGATCACGCTTTGCACGAACACCTTGTGCTCGTACATCGCCACCAGCGCACCGAGGCGCCGCGGGCTCACGCGCTCTACCACCAGGGTGTTGCTCGGGCGGTTGCCCGGGATCACCTTGTGTGGCGCCAGCTTCTGGATCTCCGCCTCGGCCATGCCTTTTTCACGCAGCTCGGCTTCGGCTTCGCTGCGGGTCTTGCCCTGCATCAACGCCTGGCTCTGCGACAGGCAGTTGGCGAACAGCCACTGATGGTGGTCGGCCACAGGGTTGAAGCTGACGACCGGCACGATGAAGTCGGCCGGAATCATCTGGGTGCCTTGGTGCAGCAACTGGTGGTACGCATGCTGGCCGTTGCAACCCACGCCGCCCCAGATCACCGGGCCGGTTTCAGTAGTGGCCGGGCTGCCGTCCTGGCGCACGCTCTTGCCGTTGGACTCCATGTCCAGCTGCTGCAAGTGTTTGGTGATGTTGCGCAGGTAGTGGTCGTACGGCAGGATCGCGTGGCTCTGGGCACCCCAGAAATTGTTGTACCACACGCCCAGCAGGGCCAGCAGCACCGGAATGTTCTGCTCGAACGGCGCAGTCTGGAAGTGCTGGTCCATGGTGTAGGCACCGGACAGCAGCTCCTTGAAGTTGGCCATGCCGATGGACAGCGCGATAGGCAGGCCGATGGCCGACCACAGCGAGTAACGGCCGCCGACCCAGTCCCACATCGGGAAGATGTTCTCTTCACGAATGCCGAAAGCCACCGCGGCGGCGTTGTTGCTCGAGACCGCGATGAAGTGGCGGTGCAATTCGGCTTCCGAACCGCCCTGGGCCAGATACCAGGCACGGGAGGCCTGGGCGTTCTTCAGGGTCTCGAGGGTGTTGAACGACTTCGACGAGACGATGAACAGCGTGGTTTCGGCGCGTAGCTTGGCCGACAGCTCGTGGAACTCGCTGCCGTCGATGTTCGCCAGGTAGTGGCAGCGCACGCCTTTCTGGCTGTACGGCAGCAGGGCTTCGGAAACCAGCTCCGGGCCGAGGAACGAGCCGCCGATGCCGATGTTGACCACGTCGGTGATCGGCTTCTCGGTGTAGCCGCGCCACAAGCCGTCGTGAATGCGGGTGACCAGGCCAGTGATCTGGTTCAGCACCTTGTGCACTTCCGGCATCACGTTGCTGCCGTTGACGTTGAGCTTGTCGCCCACCGGCCGGCGCAATGCGGTGTGCAGGGCCGGGCGGCCTTCGGAGGCGTTGAGGATCTCGCCGGCGAACATGGACTTGATAGCGCTTTGCAGGTCAACTTCGTTGGCCAGCTTGACCAGCAGGTCGCGGGTTTCGGTAGTGATCAGGTTTTTCGAGTAGTCGAGAAACAGGCCGCAACCGCTCAGGGAAAATTCATTGAAGCGTTGCGGGTCGGCTTGGAACGCATCGCGCATGCTGAAATCCTGCATGGCGGTGCGGTGTTGGCTGAGCGCTTGCCAGGCGGGCAGCTGGGTAACGTCATGAGGAGTGCGGTAGTACGCCATCGCTGCGGGTTTCCTTTTTACTAGAACTGCCTCTTGGACACGATTGACCCGCCCGGGTTGCGTGAAGATTCAAGGCACACTACTGGCGACGACGCCCTGTGCGGTTCGGACGGAATAGGTTCACAGTAAACACCCTTTGCCGTTCTGTCTGCGCCTTGATTGCCTTCAGGCCGATACTTTTTGCAACTGCGGCAGAATTGAGAAGGGACGGATCAAACCAATGGCAGTGTGCCCGAACCCTCAAGGGCGGGCAATACAGCGGTGAGGCCGCGTTTCACGCGGCGCCCACCGTGGGAAGGGGCGGTCAGGCGGGGAGGTGCAGGTCCAGGTGCAGGTTGTCGATCAGCCGCGTAGTGCCGAGGTAGGCGGCCACCAGCAGTACCAGGTCGTGGTCCTGGGCAGTCACCGGGCGCAGGTGCACGGCGTGGCGGATTTCCAGGTAGTCGAGCTTGAAGCCCGAGGCGGCGATGACCTTGCGCTGCTGTTCCAGCAGGCCGGCATAGTCCCGCTCACCGGCGCGAATGGCCGTGGCCATGTCGCTGAGGCAGCGGTACAGCACCGGCGCCTTGGCGCGCTGCTCGGCGCTCAGGTAACCGTTGCGCGACGACAGCGCCAGGCCGTCTTCGGCGCGCACGGTGGGCTCGCCGATGATCTCGATGGGCATGTTCAGGTCGCGCACCATGGCGCGGATCACCGCCAGCTGCTGGTAGTCCTTCTGGCCGAACACGGCGACGTCGGGCTGGACCATGTTCAGCAATTTGCTGACCACCGTGGCCACGCCCTCGAAGTGCCCGGGGCGGCTGGCCCCACACAGGCCCTGGCTCAGCTCCGGTACGCTGACGCGGGTCTGCACGGCGGTGCCTTCGGGGTACATCTGTGCCACGGTGGGCGCGAACAGCAAATCGCAGCCGGCTTCCACCAGGCGCTGCTGGTCGGCGGCGAGGGTGCGCGGGTAGGTGTCGAGGTCTTCGTTGGGGCCGAACTGCAGCGGGTTGACGAAGATGCTCGCCACCACGAAGTCGGCCTTGTCACGGGCCCGGGTCACCAGCGCCGCGTGGCCGCTGTGCAGGTTGCCCATGGTCGGGGCGAAGCCGATGCGTTTGCCGGCGCGGCGTGCCAGGGCGACCGCCGCCCGCAGCTCGGCAATGGTGGTCACTGTGTTCATGCGTTGAATCCGTGTTCGGGGGCAGGGAAGCTGAGGTCTTTCACGGCGCTCACGTAAGCGCCCAGGGCGCTCTGGATGTCCGGCTGGCCGACCATGAAGTTCTTGACGAATTTGGCGACGCGGCCACTCAGTGAGAGACCGAGCATGTCATGCAGCACTAGCACCTGGCCATCAGTCGCATTGCCCGCGCCGATACCGATCACCGGCACCTTGGCGCGCTTGCTGATCTCGGCGGCCAGCTCGCTGGGCACGCATTCGAGCAGAATCATCGCGGCACCGGCCTGTTCCAGGCTGATGGCGTCGGCGCGCAGTTGTTGCGCCTGGGCTTCCAGGCGGCCCTGGACCTTGTAACCGCCGAGCACGTTGACCGTCTGCGGGGTCAGCCCCAGGTGCACGCATACCGGGATGCCGCGCTCGGTGAGCTGGTGCACGGTCTCGGCCAGCCAGGCGGCGCCTTCGATCTTGACCATGTGGGCGCCGGCCTGCATCAGCTGCATGCTGTTGGCGAAGGCGGCTTCGAGGGTGGCGGCGGCCATGAAGGGCAGGTCGGCGAGGATCAGCGCGTCGAGGGCGCCGCGCTTGACGCTGGCCACGTGGTAGGCCATGTCGGCGTTGCTCACCGGCAACGTACTGTCATGGCCCTGCAGGACCATGCCCAGGGAATCACCCACCAGCAGGACTTCGACCCCGGCCTGGCAGGCGGCCCGCGCGAACGTGGCGTCGTAGCAGGTCAACATGGTTATTTTGTCACCCTTGAGCTTCTGGCTCTGCAGGGTGGTCAGGGTGGTCGCTGGCATGCAAAGGTTCCTCGGTAGGGTACGGGCGTGGGGCCGGTACGCAACACCTGTGATTCATCGTCCGGGGCAGCACATCATCTGGCGTGGTGTTTTCAAAGAACTGCCCGGTTTCCGGCCGTTGTCGCGGCCACGGGACGCCTATAGTCGTGAGGAGGGGGCGTTAAGTCAAATGTTCGCGGTGTGTATGGCGTTGGCCGCAAGATCAAAAGCTCGCAGGCTACGCCAGCTCCTACGCCAAGCGTGCTCACAACGCCAATTTCGGGGTGGAACGCGGTCAGGTTAGGAGCTGGCGAAGCCTGCGAGCCTGGCGTCGGTCCGCACACATCCGAAACATCAGCCTTTAAAGCTTTTCGAGGCCCTCGAACGGGCACGCATCCAGCAGCGCCTGCAGGCTGCGACCATCCGCCAGCACGAAGCCCGGGGGCACCAGTTCGGCCAGTGGATAAAGGACGAACGCCCGGGCCTGCATCTGGTAGTGCGGCACCTTCAGGCGTGGCTCGTCGATCACCCGCTCGGCAAACAGCAGGATATCCAGGTCCAGGGTGCGCGGGCCCCAGCGCTCCAGGCGTTCGCGGCCCTGGTCGTTCTCGATGGCTTGCAGCGCGTCGAGCAGGTCCAGGGGCGCCAGGGCGGTATCCAGGCAGGCCACAGCGTTGGTGTAGCGCGGCTGGCCGGGCAGCAGCGATTCGCTGCTGTACAGCGCCGATGCACCCACCCAGTGGCTCTCGGGCAATGCAGCCAAGGCGTCCAGCGCCTGGCGCAGTTGCTGCTCGGGAGCGTCGAGGTTGCTGCCCAGGCCGATATACACGCGCTCCATGGCCTTACTCGCCATCGGCGCCTTTGCGCTTGCTGCTGCTACGGCGGCGCTTGCGCGGGGCCGCGCCGGTGCCTTCGTCCTTGCCGCCGAGGTCGCGGATCATGTCGCGGCGGCCGCTGTCGTTGGCGTCCTGGTAGTCGGTCCACCATTCGCCCAGGCCTTCGGTCTGCTCGCCGGCGGATTCACGCAGCAGCAGGAAGTCGTAGCCGGCACGGAAGCGCGGGTTGTCCAGCAATAGGTCGGCACGCTTGCCGCTGCGCCGTGGCAGGCGCTCCTGCATGTCCCAGATCTCGCGGATCGGCAGGGTGAAGCGCTTTGGAATGGCGATGCGCTGGCACTGTTCGGCGATCAGTTCGTGGGCGCCTTCCTGCATGGCCGGGATCGGCGGCATGCCCTTGGCCTGCAGGCGCAGTACGCGGGCGGGCAGGGCCGGCCACAGCAGTGCGGCGAACAGGAACGCCGGGGTCACCGGTTTGCCCTGCTTGACGCGCAGGTCGGTGTTGATCAAGGCATTGCTGATCAGCGTGTGGGTGTAGGTGGGCTCGTGCTCCAGCGCGTCGGCGCTGGCCGGGAACAGTTGGTCGAACAGTTGCAGGTCGACCAGCATCTCGAAGGTGTCGGCGGCATTGCCACTGAGGAACAGCTTGAGCACTTCCTCGAACAGCCGCGCCGAAGGAATCTCGCGCAGCATCGGTGCCATCGGCTTGATCGGCGCGGCGGTATGCTTCTCGATGCCGAAATCCAGCTTGGCGGCGAAACGCACGGCCCGCAACATGCGCACCGGGTCTTCCTGGTAGCGCTGCTGCGGGTCGCCGATCAGGCGCACCAGGCGGTTGCGGATGTCGTGCACGCCGTTGGCGTAGTCGAGAATGCGCTCGCTGACCGGGTCGTAGTACAAGGCATTGATGGTCAGGTCGCGGCGCTGGGCGTCCTCTTCGAGGGTACCGTACACGTTGTCGCGCAGGATGCGCCCGCTTTCGTTGCGCGAAGAGGTGTTGGTGTTTTCCTCTTCATCCGCTTCCGGGTGGTTGGCGCGAAAGGTGGCGACTTCGATGATCTCACGGCCAAAATGCACGTGGACCAGCTTGAAGCGGCGGCCGATCACCCGGGCGTTGCGGAATTCCGCACGTACCTGCTCCGGCGTGGCGCTGGTGGCGACGTCGAAATCCTTGGGGGTGATATTCAGCAGCAGGTCACGCACGCAACCACCGACCAGGTAAGCCTGGTACCCGGCGTTTTGCAGACGTTCGACGATACCCACGGCATGCCGGCTGAACTGGCCGCGCTGCAGCGAGTGCTGGCCGCTGTTGAGCACTTCGGGCGTGGTACGCAAATGTTGCACAACCCTCGCGGGAGGGCGGAAAGACTGGAACAGCTTCTTCAGCATGGGATGCACTGTTTGAAGGAATGGTCAGCCAATTGGAAGAATGGCCGCATGATGGCCGGGGATTCTAGCATTTAGTCGGCTAATCGTGTAGGAGGCTGCGAAACGAGGGGAAAAACGCGGGTGACAAGAGCTGGAAGCCAGGAACCACAAGGGGAGCCGTAGCTCCCCAAGGAATAGTTGCATGCTCGTTTTTGTTCTTATGGCGGGCTTTTTGTTTTTGTTGAATGCCCTACCCAAAAAGCCTAAACGCTTCAGGGTTCTCCCTAACCGGGAGCCAAGAGCAAACGGATTGCTTTGGTCGCTGCGTTGCAATGATCAGATGATCCAACCAGTTCGGGCCCTTGCTTGAGTGCAATTTTTATTGTTCTCGGCCTGGCTGTGGGGCGAGCCCCAAATACAACTCCTCTCCAAAAGAATCAGTTAGCTGCGCCTCCGCCGTGTTGTTTTTATTGTGCGTGAGTCGATTCGTCTTATTTTTATTATGGGGTTGTGCGTTGCTTGTTGTTGTTCTTGTACCAGAGATATAGCAGGTCCTGTGCCAACTTTTCGAAACCCTTGTAAATCAGGGGCTTACAGGAATGTAGTAAACATACAAACCACCTACATCGGCCAATTTCGTTACCGTAGGGATCGCATTTTGTTACGTCTGCAGGGCCGCGGTAACACCTTGTCGCAGGAGGGGGATGTTACCCACTCAGGCGTGGGTAACGGCTGAAACGTCTCAGCTCTCGCTGGCCACGCTCGACTTGCGCCGCGGGATGCCCAGGCGCTGGCGGCGTTCCCACAGGCACTTGCGGCTCACGCCCAATTTGCGCGCCAGCTCGGTCTCGGTCATGTGGTCCTGGTGCTCCAGAACGAAATGCTGGAAGTAGTCTTCCAGGGACAGGTCTTCGGAAGGATCGTGGCCGATGGTGTTGTTGCCACCCTGCTGTGGCGGCAGGCCGATGAACTCGTCGTCCTCCAGGTCGCTCAGCTCGATATCGATACCCAGCAGGTCGGCGGAAATCTCCGCGCTGTCGCTGAGGATCACCGAGCGCTCCACGGCGTTTTCCAGTTCGCGCACGTTACCCGGCCACGAGTAATGGCGGATGGCTTGCTCGGCGTCGGCGCCGAAGCGCAGGTCGGTGCGGCCGATGCGCGCGCTCTGGCGGGCCAGGAACACGTGGGCGATCTCGCTGACGTCGGCGCCGCGCTCGCGCAGGGCCGGCAACTTGAGGGCGATCACGTGCAGGCGGTAGAACAGGTCTTCACGGAACTGGCCGGTCTTGGCGAGGCTTTTCAAGTCACGGTGGGTGGCGGCGATCAGGCGCACGTCGACCTTCTGCGATTGCACCGAGCCCACGCGGCGAATCTCGCCTTCCTGCAGCACGCGCAACAGGCGCGCCTGGGCTTCGAGGGGCAGTTCGCCGATCTCGTCGAGGAACAGCGTGCCGCCATCAGCGGCCTCGACCAACCCTGCGCGGCCGGCGCTGGCGCCGGTAAACGCGCCTTTCTCGTGGCCGAACAGCTCGGACTCGATCAGGGTTTCCGGAATGGCCGCGCAGTTCACCGAAATCATCGGCGCCTTGGCCCGCCGCGAGAGGTTGTGCAGCGCACGCGCCACCAGTTCCTTACCGGTACCGGACTCGCCCTGGATCAGCACGTTGGAGTCGGTGGGCGCAACCTTGCGTATCTTGCTGTACAAATCCTGCATCGGCGCACAGGTGCCGATGATGCCGATCTCGCCATTAGCGTTCTCGCCACCATTGCGTTCGGCGGCGGGTGCGGCTTTGCCGTTGGCCCGCTCGCTGGGCGCAGCGGCCTGGCCCGGCTGCGCCTGGCGGTCACGCAGGATGCGCGCGGCGGCCTGGAGCATTTCGTCGTGGTCGAAGGGCTTGGCGATGTAGTCGACCGCGCCCATTTTCATCGAGTCCACGGCCGAGCGCAGGCTGGCGTAGCTGGTCATGATCAGCACCGGCGTGCCCTGGGCGAGCTTGATCAGCTCGGTACCGGGGGCGCCAGGCAGGCGCAGGTCGCTGATGATCAGATCGAAAGAGGGGATGGTGAAGCGTTCCTGTGCTTCCTGCACGGAACCGGCTTCGCTGACCTGATACTGATTCCGTTCCAGCAGGCGGCGTAGGGCAGAACGAATAATCGTTTCGTCTTCGACAATCAAAATATGCGGCATTGATTCGGTTCTCTCGACGGTCTCAGTTCACAGCGGACGTCGCAACGACATGACGGGGCAGGGTGACGCGGATTCGAGTGCCGCGCTGGTTTTTTTCATCTGCCGGGCTGTCGATGGTGATTTGTCCATAATGCTCTTCAACGATGGAATAGACCAGAGCGAGCCCCAGTCCAGTCCCCTCACCCGGGTCCTTGGTGGTGAAGAACGGTTCGAACAGTCGGTCCATGATGCTCTTGGGAATGCCGGTTCCTTCATCTTCGACGATCAAATCGACCGTGTGTTCGCTGGCCTCGCTCTTGACCCGCACGGCGCTGCCGGGCGGTGAGGCGTCGCGGGCGTTGGACAGCAGGTTGATCAGCACCTGGGCCAGGCGTTGTGGATCGCCATCCACCCAGTGTTCCGGATCGCACAGGTTGTAGAACTGTACCTCGAAGTTGCGCCGGTTGAGGGCCAGCAGGCCGATGGCATCCTGGGCGACATCGGCCAGGCTCACGGGCTCGTCGCTGCGCTGGTGGCTGCCGGCGTGGGCAAAGCTCATCAGCGATTGCACGATGCGCGACACGCGCTTGGTCTGCTCGATGATCTGGCTGCTCAGCTCGGTGATCTCGCCGTCTTCTTCCCGTTCTTCGCGCAGGTTCTGCGCCAGGCAGGCAATGCCGGTGATCGGGTTGCCGATCTCGTGGGCCACGCCGGCGGCCAGGCGGCCGATGCTGGCCAGGCGCTCGGAGTGCACCAGCTTGTCTTCCAGCATCTGCGTGTCGGTAAGGTCTTCGACCAGCACCACCAGGCCGCTGGTGCCGGGGGCGAGGGGCTCGTCGATCGCCGCCTTGTGCAGGTTCAGCCAGCGGGTCTGGCCATCGAGGCCCAGGCGCTGCTTGTGCAAGTGTTCGTCGGGCACGTTGATGAAGCCCAGCAGCATCGCCCGCCAGGGCTCGGCGATGGTCACCAGCCGCGAGCCGACCACGCGCTGCGCGGGAATGCCGGTGAGTTCTTCCATGGCCTTGTTCCACATCAGAATTTCCTGGTCCTTGGCCAGCGAGCAGACGCCCATGGGCAGTTCCTGCAGCGTCTGGCGGTGGTAGCGGCGCAGGGCGTCAAGCTCGGCGGCCAGGCCGGTAAGGCGCGAGTGGTAGTCCTCGAGGCGGCTTTCGATGAAGTGGATGTCTTCGGTCACGTAGGTGTCGCTGCCGGATTTGTACGGCAGGAAGGTCTCGACCATGTCCTGGGCCACGCTGGGGCCCATGAGCCCGGAGAGGTTGGCCTCGATGCGGTCGCGCAGGCGGCGCAGGGCATAGGGGCGGCGCTCGTCGAAAGGCAGGTAGAGGTCGCGCAGGGCTTGCTCGACTTCTTTCTGCGCGGCCTTGGCACCCAGTGGCTTGGCCAGTTGCGTGGCGAATTCCTGGGGCGAGGCGGCGTACAGTTCGCGGCGTTGCGGGCGGCGCACGTTGTCCACGGCGCAGGCTTCGGCGGCGCTGGCTTCTTCTGTGCTGATGCTGGTGAACAGCGATACCAGCGTGAACAGCAGCACGTTGGCGGCCAGGGAGGCGATTGCGGCCATGTGCCAGCTGGTGTCGTCGATCACATAGATGGTGTTCAGCAGGGGGATGTAGTAGCCCTGCAGGTCGCCGATCAGCGGCAGCAGCATGGTCGCCGCCCAGACCACGGTGCCGGCCAGCAAGCCGGCGATGAAGCCGCGGCGGTTGGCGCTGGGCCAGTACAGCACAGACAGCACGCCCGGCAGGAACTGCAGGGTGGCGACGAAGGCGACGATGCCCAGATGGGCGAGGTCCTGGCGCGCACCCAGCAACAGATAGAAGGCGTAGCCGGCCATGATGATGGCGACGATCAGGCCGCGGCGCGTCCATTTCAGCCAGCGGTAGATATTGCCCTCGGCCGGTGGCTGGTACAGCGGCAGCACCAGGTGGTTGAGGGCCATGCCCGACAGCGCCAGGGTGGTGACGATGATCAGCCCGCTGGAGGCCGACAGGCCGCCGATATACGCGGCCAGGGTCAACAGTTTGCTGTTGGCGGCAATGCCGACGCCCAAGGTGAAGTATTCCGGGCTGGTTTCCGCCCCCAGGCGCAAGCCGGCCCAGAGAATCAGCGGCACCGCGAGGCTCATCAGCAGCAACAGCAGCGGCAGGCCCCAGCTGGCGCTGACCAGTGCGCGCGGGTTGAGGTTTTCGGTGAAGGCCATGTGGTACATGTGCGGCATGACGATCGCCGAGGCGAAGAACACCAGCAGCAGTGTGCGCCACGGGCCTTCCTGCAGGGGTGCGTGCAGTGAGCTGAGGGCGCTCTGGTTCTGCATCAGCCAGTGTTCGAGATCGTGGGGGCCGTCGAACACACCGTACAGGGCATAGAGGCCGACGGCGCCGAGGGCGATCAGTTTGATCACCGATTCGAAGGCGATGGCGAACACCAGGCCTTCGTGCTTCTCCCGCGTGGCGATATGGCGCGAGCCGAAGAAGATGGTGAACAGAGTGATCAGCGCGCAGAAGCTCAGGGCCACCCGGGCCTTGATCGGCTCGTGGGTGAGGATGCCGATGGTGTCGGCCACTGCCTGGATCTGCAGGGCCAGCAGGGGCAGCACGCCGATCAGCATGAACACCGTGGTCAGGGCGCCGGCCCAGGTGCTGCGAAAGCGGAAGGCGAACAGGTCGGCCAGGGATGACAGCTGGTAGGTGCGGGTGATCTTCAATATCGGGTAGAGCAGCACCGGCGCCAGCAGGAAGGCGCCCGAGACTCCCATGTAACAGGCCAGGAAGCCGTAGCCGTACTGGTAGGCCAGGCCAACCGTGCCATAGAAGGCCCAGGCGCTGGCGTAGACGCCCAATGACAGGGTGTAGGTCAGCGGGTGGCGGGTGATGGAGCGCGGGATCATGCCGCGTTCGCTGATCCAGGCTACGCAGAACAGCACGGTCAGGTACCCCGCGCTGATGAGGATCATCTGCGTCAGGCTAAAGCTCATCGGCGTCTCGCTGGCTCTGGAGGATGAAGGTCACCACGATGAGGATCAGCCACAGCAGGTACGGCCGGTACCAGGCACCCGAGGGTTCGATCCACCAATCCATGATGGCGGGGGAGAACAGGTAGATACCGACTACCAGAAGCAGGACCAAACGGTAGATGTACATGCTGGCCTCATGGTGTGGAGCAGCGGGGGCGATGGCGTTGTTATTGTAATGGGTGTGGCAAAAAGAAGCGGGATGGTACTGGATTGGGTTCAATAGCTCAAAAATCAAAAGCTCGCAGGCTTCGCCAGCTCCTACGCTGATCGTATTGCCAACTCTGGATCGTTGCCTGGAATAGGGCTGGTGTAGGAGCTGGCGCCAGCCTGCGAGCTTTTCGGGCTCACACCAATTCCGCCTCGGGCACGGTCTGCGTGCGCGGGATCGCGCCAGGAGTCCAGTGTGCAATTGCCCAGCCCAATACCTCGCGCGGGCTGGCGCCGTACAATTCGATGGGCGGCTTTTGGCCTAGTGCTCTTAACGCCCTGAGCAGCAACGGCCCCGCTTCCTCCCCCTGCAATGGCGGCGACCGATAACGTTTGCCCAGCTTGTGCCCATCCGGCTGGATGATCAGCGGCACATGCAGATAGCGCGGCTGGCGCAGGCCCAGCAATTCTTGCAAATACAAATGCCGCGGCGTCGAATCCAGCAGATCGGCGCCGCGGACGATATCGGTCACACCTTGCCAGGCATCGTCGAGCACTACCGCCAGTTGATAGGCATAAAAGCCATCACGGCGTTGGATCACGAAATCACCGGCTTCATTGCCCAGGTGTTGCCGATAATGCCCCTGCACACGGTCTTCGAAGCCGTACACCAGCTCCGGCACCCGTACGCGAATGGCGGCGTCCTGGCAATCATGGCCCAGGTTGCGGCACAGCCCCGGGTACACCCCGCCATAGCCCTCCAGCTGCTTGCGCGAACAGCTGCAGGCGTAGGCCAGGCCTTGGCTGAACAGGCGCTGCACCACCTCGCGGTAGGCGTCGTGGCGCTGGCTCTGGTAGACAACCTCGCCATCCCACTCCAGGCCGTACTGTTCGAGGGTTTGCAGGATCGCGGCCTGGGCCCCCGTGACTTCACGGGGTGGGTCCAGGTCTTCCATGCGCACCAGCCAGCGACCGCCCACGGCGCGGGCGTCGAGGTACGAGGCCAGGGCAGCGACCAAGGAGCCGAAGTGCAGATAACCGCTGGGGGTCGGCGCGAAACGGCCGGTATAGAGAGGGTTGTTCATGGCGGCAATATTACAGCAAGCCGATCGCAGCCGGGAGAACCCCGGCAGCAGGGCGGTGGAGCGCGGTGGCGCTCCACGGGCGACAGGTCATTTGCCGACCTGTTTTTCCTTGATCTCGGCCAGCGTCTTGCAGTCGATGCACAGGTCGGCGGTAGGACGGGCTTCGAGACGGCGGATGCCGATTTCGATGCCGCACGAGTCGCACCAGCCGTACTCTTCGTCTTCGATGAGTTGCAAGGTCTTGTCGATTTTCTTGATCAGCTTGCGTTCGCGGTCGCGAGCGCGCAGTTCAAGGCTGAATTCCTCTTCCTGGCTGGCTCGGTCGGCCGGGTCAGGAAAATTGGCCGCTTCGTCCTTCATGTGGTCAACGGTGCGGTCGACTTCCTGCATCAAGTCCTGTTTCCATTTCTGGAGGATCTTGGTGAAGTGAGCGCGCATCTTATCGTTCATGTACTCCTCACCCTTCGTCTCTACGTAGGGGTCGAAGCCGCTGATTGTATTGCTGGATTGCTGCTTTTCATTGGTGGGCATGAATAGACCGCCTCTCGCTCTTCAAATCCGTTGCGCAGGATGATCCATCTCCGGCACCTGCCGGCCCTGCGACTGCAAGCCGGCGAACTTACCAGATAGATTCAGGGTGCGCCACTCCCGGTTGTCGAGCCTGGCACGGCGTTAGTCACGCCATTGTCGGGCTGCTTGGGTAGAATCGCCATTTTACGCCTATTCGGGAAATGGCTCATGTCTTCTCCTTACAGTGCGCGCAGCCGCGCGATCGAACCCTTCCACGTGATGGCGCTGCTGGCGCGGGCCAATGAATTGCAGGCTGCCGGCCATGATGTGATCCACCTGGAGATCGGCGAGCCCGACTTCACCACCGCCGCGCCCATCATCAAGGCGGGCCAGGCAGCACTGGCCAATGGCGCCACGCGCTATACCGCCGCGCGCGGGCTGCCAGCGTTGCGCGAAGCCATCGCCGGCTTCTATGAGCACCGCCATGGCCTGCACATCGACCCGGCACGCATTCTGGTGACCCCGGGCGGCTCCGGCGCCTTGCTGCTGGCCAGCAGCCTGCTGGTGGACCCCGGCAAGCATTGGCTGCTGGCAGACCCCGGCTACCCCTGCAACCGGCACTTCCTGCGCCTGGTGGAAGCCAGCGCGCAACTGGTGCCGGTAGGGCCCGCCGATCGCTACCAGCTGACCGCCGAGCATGTGGCGCAGTACTGGAATCAAGATAGCGTGGGTGCGCTGGTGGCATCGCCTGCCAACCCCACTGGCACCGTGCTCAGCCGCGATGAACTGGCGGCCTTGAGCCAGGCGTTGAAGGCGCGGGGCGGCCACTTGGTCGTAGATGAGATCTACCACGGCCTCACCTACGGCTGCGACGCCGCCAGCGTGCTGGAAGTCGACGACGATGCCTTTGTGCTCAACAGTTTTTCCAAGTATTTCGGCATGACCGGCTGGCGCCTGGGCTGGCTGGTGGCCCCTGAAGCTGCCGTGCCGCACCTCGAACGTCTGGCGCAGAACCTCTATATCAGCGCCCCAAGCATGGCCCAGCAGGCCGCGCTGGCCTGCTTCGAGCCCGAGACCCTGGCAATTTTCGAAGCGCGCCGCGCCGAGTTCGGCCAGCGCCGCGACTACTTGCTGCCCGCCTTGCGCGAACTGGGCTTCAACATCGCCGTGGAGCCCGAAGGCGCGTTCTACCTGTACGCCGATATCAGCGCCTTTGGCGGCGATGCCTTCGCCTTCTGCCAGCACTTTCTGGAAACCGAACACGTGGCCATCACCCCAGGGCTGGATTTCGGCCGCCACCTCGCCACCCACCACGTGCGTTTCGCCTACACCCAGAGCCTGCCGCGCCTGTGTGAGGCGGTCGAGCGCATCGCCCGTGGCCTGCGGAGCTGGCAAGGCTGATGCGTTTTTCTCCCGAACTGGAAAAGGGCCGGCTGCTGCGCCGTTACAAGCGCTTCCTCGCCGATATCGAGTTGGCCAACGGCGAGGTGATCACCATTCACTGCCCAAACACCGGCTCCATGCTCAACTGCATGCTGGAAGGCGGTGGGGTGTGGTTCAGCCGCTCCAACGACCCCAAGCGCAAGCTGCCGGGCACCTGGGAAATCGCCGAGACGCCTCAAGGCCGCTTGGCGTGCGTCAACACCGCGCGGGCCAATGCCCTGGTGGAAGAGGCGTTGCGTGCCGGCAGCATCGCCGAGCTGGCCGGCTTTACCGAGTTGCGCCGCGAGGTGCCCTACGGTGAAGAACGCAGCCGCATCGACTTTCGCCTGCAATACCCCGAAGGGCCGGCCTATGTGGAAGTGAAAAGCGTCACCCTGGGTTTCGACGGCACCACCACGGCGGCCTTCCCTGACGCGGTCACCCAGCGCGGCGCCAAGCACCTGCGCGAACTGGCGGCGCTGACCCGCCAGGGCGTGCGCGCGGTGCAGTTGTATTGTGTGAACCTGAGCGGTGTCGAGGCCGTGCGCCCGGCCGAGGAGATCGATGTGCGCTATGCCGAGGCTTTACGGGGGGCGGTGGCTGAGGGCGTCGAAGTACTGGCCTATGGCGTGCACCTGGACACCGAGCAGGTCTACATCGACCGCCGCTTGCCAGTATTGCTCGGCGCCTGAAGCCAGATACCGCGGGCGTCTTCCTGGCAAGGCAGGGCCTGCAGCTGTTCACCGGCGCACGGCCCGGCCACGCATTCGCCGCTTTCCATCAGAAACAGCGCGCCGTGGCGGGCGCACTGGATCAGGCTGGCGCTGCTGTCGAGAAACTGGTCGGGCTGCCATTCCAGGCGCACGCCGCGGTGGGGGCAATGGTTGCGATAGAGGTACACGCGGCCTTCGCGGCGCACGGCCAGCACGGTCAGGCCGGCGACTTCGAAGCCGCGGCTGCTGGCATCGGCGAGGTCGGCGCTGGGGCAGAGGAAATGCATGGTGGCTCCAGGCCAAATTGTTAGCTGATGTTTTGTTTTCTTGACCGGTAATGCAACCCATTATCAAATGGCGGCCCGTTCTGTTACCCGCCCAGCGGGTAGCGGTCATCTTACCCTACGCTGTCGCCGCAGCGTTGCCTCAAGGAATTCGACCATGCCTTCACGCCTCCGTCTGCTGGCCCTCTGTGTTGGGTTCGCCTTGAGCCTGCCGCTGCATGCCGCCGAGGCGCCACAGCGCTGGGTGAGCGCAGGCGGTGGCTTGAGCGAGTGGATCGTGGCGCTGGGCGGCGAGAGCAAACTGGTGGGGGTGGACAGCACCAGCCAGCACCCGGCGTCGTTGACGCGCCTGGCCAGCATCGGCTACCAGCGCCAGCTGTCGGCCGAGGGCATTCTCAGCCTGCGCCCGCAGCTGCTGGTGGGCACCGAGGAAATGGGCCCGCCGCCAGTACTGGGGCAGATCAAGGGCGCTGGGGTGCAGGTGGAAATGTTCTCCAGCGCCGCCACAATGGCCGCCTTGCAGGGCAATCTCGAGCATCTCGGGCGGCTGCTGGGCGACCCGCAACGGGCCGAGGCGCAACTGGCCAGCTACCGCCAGCACCTGGAGCAGCGCCAGCAGTGGATCGCCAAGGCCAAGGCCGGCCACAAGGCCCCCGGGGTGATCTTCCTGCTCGGCCACGTGGGCGCCAAGCCGCTGGTGGGCGGCACCGACACCGCCGCGGGCTGGCTGATCGAGGAAGCCGGCGGCCATAACCTTGCTACCAACGAGGGCTACAAGAGCTTCTCCGTGGAGATGCTGGCCGCGCTGGATCCCGACGTGATCGTCTATGCCGACCGCGCCCTGGATGGCGATGCCGCGCTGAAGGCGCTGCTCAAGGAAAACCCAGTGCTGGCTGCCACCCAGGCCGCGAGGAACAACCGCGTGATCGCCCTCGACCCGACCTTGCTGGTCGGTGGCCTGGGCCCACGCCTGCCCGACAGCATCGATGCGCTGTCGGCCAGCTTTTACCCTGACGCGGCCCAGGCTGCAGTGGCGCCATGAGGCGCGGTATAGCGCCTCGCAACCTGTACATAGGCCTGGGCTGTGCCTGCGTGCTGGCCATCTGGCTTTCGTTGGCCCTGGGACCGGTCAGCTTGCCGCTGGGCGATACCTTGAAAGCCACCCTGCGCCTGGCCGGGCTGCCCATCGCGGGTACCGGGCTGGAGCAGGCCGAGCTGATCGTCGGGCAGATCCGCCTGCCACGCACCTTGCTCGGGCTGGCGGTGGGCGCGGTACTGGCGCTGTCGGGCGTGGCCATGCAGGGCTTGTTCCGCAACCCGCTGGCCGATCCGGGGCTGGTGGGCGTCTCCAGTGGCGCAGCGCTGGGCGCGGCTATCGCCATCGTCGGTGAAAGCCGTTTCGGCGCCGTGCCGGAAGCGCTGTCGCCTTATCTGCTGTCGATCTGCGCCTTTGTTGGCGGCCTGGGCGTCACGGCGCTGGTCTACCGGTTGGGCCGCAAGGACGGCCAGACCCGCGTCGCCACCATGCTGCTTGCCGGCATCGCCCTGACCGCGCTGGCCGGGGCGGCGGTCGGCTTGTTCACCTATATCGCCGACGACGCCACACTGCGCAGCCTGACCTTCTGGAACCTGGGCAGCCTCAATGGCGCCAGCTATGCGCGCCTGTGGCCGTTGCTGGTGGTCAGCGTGGCGGTCGCCTGCTGGCTGCCGCGCCGCGCCGATGCCCTCAATGCCTTGCTGCTGGGGGAGTCTGAAGCGCGCCACCTGGGTGTTGAAGTGGAAGCGCTGAAGCGCGAACTGGTGTTCTGTACCGCCCTGGGGGTGGGCGCTGCCGTTGCCGCGGCCGGCATGATCGGCTTTATCGGGCTGGTGGTGCCGCACTTGGTGCGCCAACTCAGCGGCCCGGACCATCGCGTCTTGCTGCCCGCGTCGTTGCTGGCCGGCGCCACGCTGTTGCTGTTCGCCGACCTGATCGCCCGGTTGGCGCTGGCGCCGGCGGAATTGCCGATCGGTATCGTCACGGCGTTTCTCGGCGCGCCGTTCTTTCTCTATTTGCTGGTGCGGGGGCGTTCCTGATGCTCAATGCCGATAACCTGGGGGTGCGGCGCGGCCAGCGCTGGGTGCTCGAGGGCCTGTCCCTGCAATTGCGTGCTGGCGAAGTGCTCGGCGTGCTGGGCCCCAACGGTGCGGGCAAAAGTACCCTGCTGGGTGGCCTGTGTGGTGAGTTGAGTGCCGATGCTGGCAAGGTGACGCTGGATGATCGCGCCCTGGCCGAGTGGGCCGGTGTCGAGCGAGCGAAGCGCCTGGCGGTGTTGCCGCAAGCTTCGACCCTGGAGTTCGGTTTCAGCGTCGAGCAGGTGGTGGGCATGGGCCGTTTGCCCCACCGCAGCGGCCAGGCACGGGACGCAGAAGTGGTCGCCGCTGCGCTGGCCGCCACCGATTGTGCCCATTTGCAGCAGCGCAGCTACCTGGCATTGTCGGGTGGCGAGCGCCAGCGGGTGCACCTGGCGCGGGTATTGGCGCAGTTATGGCCGGACCAGCCGGGTAAGGCCAACGGTACCTTGCTGCTCGACGAACCCACCTCGATGCTCGACCCGCTGCACCAGCACACCACCCTGCAGGCGGTGCGCACGTTCGCGGCGGCGGGCGCAGCGGTGCTGGTGATTCTCCACGACCTCAACCTGGCCGCGCGCTATTGCGACCGCATCCTGCTGTTGGAGCAGGGCAGGGCGGCAGCATTGGGGACCCCCGCAGACGTCTTGCAGGCCGCGCGGCTCAAACAGGTATTCGGCCTGGACGTCTTGGTGCAAGCCCATCCGGAGTTGGGCCACCCGTTAATCATCGCGCGTTGAAAGGCTGAATCGCAGGCAAAAAAAGACCCGGCAAAACTGCCGGGTCAAAAACCGTGATTAGCCTGATGAGGAGATACCTGAAAGTCCGAACCAAGGGCCTTCCAGACATCAACCGGTCTCGCGACCAGCTGTGATAATCATAACGATTCTCATTTCGAAGTCAACGGTTCTTTTTCATTTCTTTTCGCTGGCATCCGCGTGGGCGGTGGTCAGCTGGCGGTTCAGCGTGTCGATGCGCCGCGCCATGCTCTCGATCAGGCTATGGGCAATGCGCGGGTTGCTCTGGGTCAGATTGAGGAACTGCTCGCGGGCGATGACCATCAGCGTGCACGGCTCGCTGGCGATGACTGTGGCACTGCGTTTCTCCGAGGTGAACACCGCCATGGCGCCGAAAATCTCGTCCTTGACCACGTCGCCGACCTTTTGGCCGTCGACGAAGGCTTCGGCCTTGCCGTCGATGATGATGAACACGTGGTCGGCGGTGTCGCCCTGCTCGATCAACGTCTCCCCGGCGGCGACGTGCTTGAAGCCATTGGCGCTGCGGAATTCCGGTTGCTTGAGGCGAGTGATGGCGTCGCACAGCAGGGTCGATTGCCCGGTGAGGTATTCGATCAGCAGTTCCTGGCCATCGTCGCTGGCCTGCAGGTGAGCGAACAATTCGCGGCGGGCGTAGGGCACCAAGGTCAGCGGGCCATCACTGGCGTAGCCACACTGCAGCGCCTGGGCGTCCTGGCGCAGGCCCAGCAGGTCACCTTCCTGGAGGTAGAATAGCGCCCGCTCATTGAGCCGCGCGTGCAACTGGCCGCTGTCGATCAGGTACACGCGGTCGGTTTGCAGAAAGGGGCTCAGGTCGTTGACCTGCTCGAAGGTCATGGAATCGCCAGCCGGTGCCAAGCCTTTCAGCAGTTGCGGTGGGATGGCCTGAAGCCGGTTGACCCATGCGTCGGCATAGGCCGGTTGCTCCCCGAGTAGATACATGTTTACCCATCTCTATGACTGCCGGTGCCAAGGAAAACCAATTCAGTTCCTCTGGCGTGACGATATCGCTTCCAGCTGTTTATTCAAGGCCTCTTTACGTTCGCTGGGAATATCGTTCCAGTGCAGGTCCATCAAGGCGCCCTCGATCGCGTACAGCAGCACCTTGGACGCGCGAAAACCGCGGGTCTTGACCGCCCGGTAGGCATCCACCGCGCCGCGCCGGCGCAGGTCCGACGCGCTGTGGATGCCCACTGCGTGCAGCCATTGCGCCGAAGTCTTGCCAAGATTGCGCAAATGTTGAAGCTCGTCGTTCATTCAGCCTCCTTGCGACCCAAAGCCCTTTAAGGGCGAACGTCGTCGTGTTCGAACTTGAAGGGAGTGTAGCGGCACCTGCGCCAGGCGCCGGTTTTTGCGCACCGGCAAGGGCCCGCGCGGCTAGATTCCGTCCAGCCGGCAAGGGCTTGCTCAGCGGGTGCTGTAGCGCAGCCGCGTGCCGAACTGCACCGACATGAGGATTTCGGCGGCGCTCAGGTCTACCGGAAAGTAGGTGCCAGAGATTTGCGCATGGGAGAGGCTGGCGCCTTCCAGGCTGGCGCTGCGCAGGTCGAGGCCGCGCAGGTCGGCGGCGCGGAAGTAGGCATCGGTGAAGTCGATGTTCTCGGCGTCCAGTTCGCGCAGGTCGAGGCCGCGGAAATCGCCGCCACGGAAATCTACCTTGTCGACTTTGGCCTTGGCCTGGTTGAAACCGCTGACGTCCTCTTTATGCAGCAAGGCGTAGAGGGGGGTGTCGAGCTGTTTGGGCTGGGTCATGGCGTCGCTCCTGGGTTCCAACGAAGTTGGTATTATGGCGCCAGTATACTGCCACTATTGGGGCGCCGTGAATCCATCCTTTGTCACGGCGCTTACCATCGGTCAGAGGCCGGGCAGGCGGTCGCGAATCTGCCGTACGAGCTTGTCCAGGCTGCCGCTTTCATTGGTTTCGACACGTTTGCTCAACAGAGTTTCCTCGGCGCTCAGCGGTTCGCGGCTGGCCAACTGCGCTTGTACCACTTCCAGTGTAGCGTCCGATGGGTCGGTATTTTCGCTCTGGCGCTGCTGCAGCCAACCGGCGATCACGGCCTCGGGGGCGTTGCATTCGAGAATCAGGAACGGCACGCCGCGGGTTTCCGCGACTTGGGCGGCGGCGCTGCGTTGCTCGTGCTTGAGGTAGGTGGCATCGATAGTCACCGGGAAGCCGGCGGCGAGGATGCTGTCGGCGAGTTCGTGCAGGTGGGCATAGGTGGCCACGCTGGCGTCGGCGTTGTAGATGCCGCTTTGCAGGTCGTTGCCGGCCGCGGCCGGTTGCTCGCCGAACAGGCGCTTGCGTTCCACGTCGGAGCGCAGGCGGATGGCGCCCAGGGCCTCGACGGTACGCAGGGCGACGTGGCTCTTGCCCACGGCCGATACGCCGCTGGTGACCGCCAGGAAGCGCGACGGGATGGCGCTGTAGCTTTCCGCCAGGTCGGCGTAGCGGCGGTACTGGCGCAGGCCGTTGGCGCGGGCCAGGCCTTCGGCGCCCTGGGGCATGCTGAACAGCGCGACCTTGGCACGGACCATGGCGCGGTAGGCCTTGTAGAAGTTCAGCACTTGCAGGCCGGCGTAGTCCCCGGTGTATTCCAGGTACTGGCTGACGAACCGCCGCGCCAGGCTTTTCAGGCCGCGGTCTTCGAGGTCCATGGCGAGAAAGGCGCTGTCGCCCCACACGTCGGTGAAGCGGAAGGGTTCGTTGAATTCGATGCAGTCGAAAATCACCACCTTGCCGTCGATCACGGTGGCGTTGCCCAGGTGGATGTCGCCGTGGCATTCGCGGGTGAAGCCTTGCGCCTTGCGCTCGGCCAGCAGCGGCTTGAGGCGGTCGTAGCTGCTGCGTGCCCAGTCTTGCAGCGCGTCGAGCTGTTGCAGGTCGGCCTTGTCGGTGAGGAAGGGGCGGATCTGGTCGAAGTTCTGCTGCACCGGCTCCATGACCGCCTCGGGAGTGCCCTGATGGTGCTCTTGCGGTACTTGCGGCGCATTGAGGTGGAAGTGGGCGATCTGCGCGGCCATGGCGTCGATATGGCCGGTGTTCAGTTCGCCGTTGGCTTGCAGGGTGCTGAGCAGGCCGTCCTGGGGGAACTGGCGCATCTTCAGGGCGTATTCGATCACCGGCCCGGTGCCGTTCAGCTCTGGGGCCTCGGCGCTGCCGGTGATCGGCAGCACTTCCAGGTACAGGCCTTCGGTCAGGCGCTGGTTGAGGCGCAGCTCTTCGCCGCAGAAGTGCTCACGGGCCGCCAGCTCAGTGAAGTCGAGGAAACCGAAGTTCACCGGCTTCTTGATCTTGTAGGCGAATTCGCCAGTCAGCAGCACCCAGGAAATATGGGTTTCGATCAGCTGGATAGCCTTCACCGGGTGCGGGTAAAGGGCGGGATTCTGCAGTGCGGCGATCAGGGCTTGGGTCACGGACGGTCCTTCAGGGCAAGTGATTCTTGGGCTGCATTATGGCGCCTGTGGGCGCCGCTGCAAACCGCTGGGAGGCGCCTGTCTGCGGTCAATTAATATGCGTATAATCCGCCGCCATGACTCGTACCCGATCCCCCCGCTCCCGCAAAAAACAACCCTCTGGCCGCTTGAGCACGTTGCTCGGCTGGGCGCTCAAGCTCAGCTTGGTCGGCCTGGTAGTGCTGGCAGGCTTTGCCGTTTATCTCGATGCCATCGTGCAGGAGAAATTCTCCGGCAAGCGCTGGACCATCCCGGCCAAGGTGTATGCCCGGCCGCTGGAGCTGTTCGTGGGCCAGAAGCTCACCGAGAAAGACTTCCTCACCGAGCTCGATGCCCTGGGCTATCGTCGCCAGGCGGCCGTCAGCGGCCCGGGCGAAGCGGCGGTGAGCGGCACCACGGTGGCGCTCAACACCCGTGGCTTCCAGTTCTATGAAGGGTTGGAGCAGGCGCGGCCGGTGCGCGTGCGCTTCAATGGCGACTACGTGGCCGAGCTGTCCGGCAATGGCGGCGACAAACTGCCGGTGGTGCGCCTCGAACCGCTGCTGATCGGCGGCCTGTACCCGAAAAACCTCGAGGACCGCATCCTCATCAAGCTCGACCAGGCACCGCCGTACCTGCTCGACACCCTGACCACCGTCGAAGACCGCGACTTTTACCACCACTTCGGCATCTCGCCGAAGGGTATCGTGCGGGCCATGTGGATCAACACCTCGTCCGGCTCGATGCGCCAGGGCGGCAGTACCCTGACCCAGCAGTTGGTGAAGAACTTCTTCCTGACCAACGAGCGCAGCCTCGGCCGCAAGCTCGAGGAAGCCATGATGTCGGTGCTGCTGGAGCTGCACTACAGCAAGCAAGAGATTCTTGAGGCCTACCTCAACGAAGTGTTCGTCGGCCAGGATGGCCAGCGTGCGGTGCATGGCTTCGGCCTGGCCAGCCAGTTCTTCTTCAGCCAGCCGCTGTCGGAGCTCAAGCTGCATCAGGTGGCCTTGCTGGTGGGCATGGTCAAGGGGCCGTCCTATTACAACCCGCGGCGCTACCCGGACCGCGCCCTGGAGCGGCGTAACCTGGTGCTCGACCTGCTGCAGCAGCAGGGCGTGGCCACACCGGAAGCAGTGGCGGCCGCCAGGGCCATGCCGTTGGGCGTGACCACCCGCGGCAGCCTGGCCGACAGCTCGTTCCCGGCCTTCCTCGACCTGGTCAAGCGCCAGCTGCGCGAAGACTACCGCGACGAAGACTTGACCGAAGAGGGCCTGCGCATCTTCACCAGTTTCGACCCGATTCTGCAGATGAAGGCCGAGGCTTCGGTAACCGATACCTTCAAGCGCTTCTCCGGTCGCAAAGGCTCCGACGCGCTGGAAACCAGCATGGTCGTGACCAACCCGGAAAGCGGCGAAGTGCAGGCCCTGGTGGGCAGCCGCGTGCCGGGGTTCGCCGGTTTCAACCGCGCGCTGGATGCGTTCCGGCCGATCGGCTCGCTGGTCAAGCCGTCGATCTACCTCACCGCCCTGGAAAAACCCAGCCAGTACACCCTGACTACCTGGATCAAGGACGAACCCTTCTCCGTGAAGGGCGCCGACGGGCAGGTCTGGAAGCCGCAGAACTACGAGAAGACCGCCAATGGCACCATCTTCCTGTACCAGGGCCTGGCGCACTCGCTGAACCTGTCGAGCGCCCGCCTGGGCCTGGACCTGGGCGTGCCCAACGTGTTCAAGACCATCAGCAAGCTCGGCGTGGATGTCGACTGGCCGGCGTACCCGTCGATGCTGCTGGGCGCTGGCGGCATGTCGCCGATGCAGGTGGCGACCATGTACCAGACCATCGCCAACGGCGGTTTCAATACCCCGATGCGCGGCATTCGCAGCGTGCTGACCGCAGATGGCCAGCCACTCAAGCGCTACCCGTTCCAGATTCAGCAGCGCTTCGACGCCGGCTCCATCTATCTGATCCAGGCCGCCATGCAGCGCGTGATGCGCGAAGGTACGGGGCGCTCGGTGTACAACGTGCTGCCGAAAAACCTCACCCTGGCCGGCAAGACCGGTACCAGCAACGATTCCCGTGACGCCTGGTTCGCCGGTTTCAGCCAGGACCTGCTGGCCGTGGTGTGGATGGGCCGCGACGACAACGGCAAGACGCCGTTCACCGGTGCCACCGGGCCGCTGCAGGTGTGGACCAGCTTCATGAACAAGGCCGACCCGCTGCCGCTCGATACCCCGCTGCCCGACAACGTCGTACAGGCCTGGATCGACTCGCAGACCGGCCAGGGCTCCGCCGAAGGCTGCCCCAACGCCGTACAGATGCCGTATATTCGCGGCAGTGAACCGGCCCCTGGCACCGCCTGTGGCGCCAGCCCGGAAAATCCCGCCGGCAAGGTGATGGATTGGGTCAAGGGCTGGCTGAATTAAGTGACGAGGACCTAACGTGAACAAGTGGTCGTTTCCTGCAGTAACGGCGCTGGCCCTGCTCGGTGGTTGCGCCAGCGTGCCCCAAGGCTCGATCCCGGTGGTGGATTCCGGCGCGCGGGTGTCGAACAACGAGCGCGTCTCGGCCAACCGCCAGACCACCTACCGTACCCCGGCGGCCCAGTCCCAGGCGGTACCGCAGGATTCCGGCGTGGTGGTGATGGTGCCGGGCGCCAATGGCTCGAGCAGCTACGCGGCTCCCAGCAGCACGCCGATCACCCCGGGCAACTACAGCTCGGCACCCATGGCGCCTGCGGCTTCCAATGCGCCGATCACGCCCGGTGCCTACAACGCTCCGATTGCCCCCGGCCCGGCGAGCGCACCGATTACCCCGGGCGCCTACAACGCCCCGGCGGCGCCAGCGGGCAACACCTACGCCAACGCGCCGTCGACGTCGACCAACTACTCGCTGCCGAGCGCGCCGAGCGGTATCCCGAAAAGCACCGGTGGCCTGTCCGCCGACGAGCAGCTGGATGGCCCGGTACTGTCGTTGTTGACCACCGCCCAGCAACAGCAGGGCAGCGGTGACCTCAACGGTGCCTCGTCAAGCCTGGAGCGTGCCCAGCGCATCGCCCCGCGCGAGCCGCAAGTGCTGTACCGCCTGGCTCAGGTGCGCCTGGCCCAGGGCCAGCCCTCCCAGGCTGAGGAGTTTGCCCGCCGCGCGCTCACCTATTCCAGCGGTCGCCCCGACCTGCAATCCAGCCTGTGGGGCGTGATCGCCCAGGCCAAGGACCGCCAGGGGGATAGCGCCGGTGCAGCGCTGGCACGGCAGAAAGCCGGGGGCGCATGATGGATTCACGTTTTCCCGCGCTGGCCGATCATCTGCTGCTGATCGAGCGCGAGCTGCGTGTGCAGGGCTGGTGGAGCGAACAGGCCCCCAGCGCCGAGGCCCTGGCCAGCCAGGAGCCGTTCTGCGTCGATACCCTGGCGTTCGAAGCCTGGCTGCAATGGATCTTCCTGCCGCGCATGAAGCAGATCATCGAGCAGGACCTGCCCTTGCCCAATGCGTCGGGCATTCTGGCGATGTCGGAAATGGTCTATGCGACCCAGCCTCGTGAGAGTCGGGACTTGAACAAGCTGTTGAAGGAATTCGACGAGCTGATTACCCAGGCGCGCTGAGCAGGGGGAGGGGGTTACTGGCAGTTCTGGGCGATGCCGTCCTTGGTTTCGGTGATCTTGGCCTGGCGCTCTTCTTCGCTCAGGCGGCGCTGGCCGCCCTCCATCTCGACCCGCACCCGCGGGTTGTTGTTGAGCTGGGCCAGGTTCTCCCTGGCCTGCTCGCACCATTCCTCGTTGCGCTGCTGCGCCTCAGTCACCTCCGCCCTGACCTTGGCATCGGCTGCCTTCTGCTTGGCGTCGCTGCCCGATGGCGCGGTGGCTGGGGCGCTGGTCTTGGGCGCCGCGGCAGGGGCGGGCTGGGTCTTGGTCTCGATCGGCGTGACGTTCTGGCCCGCCGGTGGCTGGGCATCGAAGTGGGTCACCCCTTGGGCGTCGACCCATTTGTACACTTGCCCCGCCCACACCGGCGTACTCAGCAGCAACAGCAGGCTTACCTTCACGAACAGCGAGCGCATGGCGATTCCTCGAAAAGATCAGATTGAGGAAAATTACCACAGCCGACGGATTTTTTACCGATTTCTTGTGGCCGTTCACGCACTTGGCAGCAAGAAACATCACAACATCACTTGACTTGCGCACGACGAATCCGAACAATCCCAAGTCCGCTGTGAGGGGACTGCCAGAAGCAGACCCGCCAGCAGAACATGAGGCGCACACCCGCGCCGACCTGTAACACCCGCAACGCGTTACCTCGCGCTGGGTGGGAATGCCCCGCAACAATCTGGGGCACCCAATACTTGCTCAGTCAGTGCTGACGTAGTCGGCGACCACCGTCGCTCATGCTCTGCTAGGCAGTAAACCTATCAAGACCCGCTCTGCCTGAGCGGTATTCTGGCGTTTAGAGGTGACAACGTGGAGCTTTTATCTGGCGGTGAGATGATCGTCCGCTTTTTGCGTGACGAAGGCGTCAAACACATCTATGGGTACCCGGGTGGTGCCCTCCTGCACGTTTACGATGCACTGTTCAAAGAGCCCGAGGTGGCGCACATCCTGGTTCGTCACGAACAGGCGGCCACGCACATGGCTGACGGCTACGCCCGTGCCACCGGTAAAGCCGGTGTGGTACTGGTGACCTCCGGCCCGGGTGCCACCAACGCAATCACCGGTATCGCCACGGCCTACATGGACTCCATTCCGATGGTGATCCTCTCTGGCCAGGTCGCCAGTACCCTGGTGGGCACCGATGCGTTCCAGGAAACCGACATGATCGGTATTTCCCGGCCGATCGTGAAGCACAGCTTCATGATCAAGCACGCTTCGGAAATCCCCGAAGTGCTGAAGAAAGCCTTCTACCTGGCACAGTCCGGCCGTCCGGGCCCGGTGGTCGTCGACATTCCGAAAGACATGACCAACCCGGTCGACAAGTTCGAATACGTCTTCCCGAAAAAAGCCAAACTGCGCTCCTATACTCCTGCGGTCCGTGGCCACTCCGGCCAGATCCGCAAGGCGGCGGAGATGCTGGTCGCGGCTAAGCGCCCAGTCATCTATGCCGGCGGTGGCGTGATTCTGGGCAACGGTTCCGAGTCGCTGACCGAACTGGCCCAGTGGCTGAATGCCCCGGTGACCAATACCTTGATGGGCCTAGGCGCCTATCCGGGCATGGACCGCCAGTTCGTCGGTATGCTCGGCATGCACGGCAGCTACACCGCCAACCTGGCCATGCACCACGCCGACGTGATCCTGGCCGTGGGCGCGCGCTTCGATGACCGCGTGATCAATGGCGCGGCCAAGTTCTGCCCGAACGCCAAGATCATCCATATCGACATCGACCCGGCGTCCATCTCCAAGACCATCAAGGCCGACGTGCCGATCGTGGGTCCGGTGGACAGCGTCCTCAGCGAAATGGTCGCGACCTTGAAGGAAATCGGCGAGAAGCCGAACAAGGACGCGGTCGCCGCCTGGTGGAAACAGGTCGACGAGTGGCGCGGTGATGGCACCCTGTTCCCTTACAACAAGGGCGACGGCAGCAAGATCAAGCCGCAACAAGTCATCGAGACCCTCTGCGAAGTGACCAAGGGCGACGCCTACGTCAGCTCCGACGTCGGCCAGCACCAGATGTTCGCCGCGCAGTACTACAAGTTCAACAAGCCGAACCGCTGGATCAACTCCGGCGGCCTGGGCACCATGGGCTTCGGTTTCCCGGCGGCCATGGGCGTCAAGCTGAACTTCCCCAATGCCGATGTCGCCTGCGTGACCGGCGAAGGCAGCATCCAGATGAACATCCAGGAGCTGTCGACCTGCCTGCAGTACGACCTGCCGGTGAAAATCATCCTGCTCAACAACGGCGTGCTGGGCATGGTTCGCCAGTGGCAGGATATGAGCTACGGCGCTCGTCACTCCCATTCGTACATGGAATCGCTGCCTGACTTCGTCAAGCTGGTCGAGGCCTATGGCCACGTGGGCATGCGCATCACCGACCTGAAAGACCTCAAGCCGATGATGGAAGAAGCCTTCGCCATGAAAGACCGCCTGGTGTTCCTCGACATCCAGGTAGACGTTGCCGAGCACGTTTACCCGATGCAGATCAAGGACGGCTCCATGCGCGACATGTGGCTCAGCAAGACGGAGCGGACCTAACCATGCGCCATATCATTTCGCTTTTGCTGGAAAACGAACCGGGCGCGCTGTCGCGGGTGATCGGTCTGTTTTCCCAACGCAACTACAACATCGAAAGCTTGACGGTAGCACCGACCGAAGACTCGACCTTGTCGCGCCTGACGTTGACTACCGTGGGGCATGATGAAGTGATCGAACAGATCACGAAAAACCTCAACAAGTTGATCGAGGTGGTCAAACTGGTCGACCTGTCGGAAAGCGCCCATATCGAGCGCGAGCTGATGCTGGTCAAGGTGAAGGCTACTGGCGCCCAACGCGCCGAGATCAAACGCACCACCGATATCTATCGGGGGCAGATCGTTGACGTCAGCGCTAGCGTCTACACCGTTCAGCTGACAGGTACCAGCGACAAGCTGGACAGCTTCATTCAGGCTATCGGTACAGCGGCTATTCTCGAAACCGTCCGCAGCGGCGTCACGGGCATTGCCCGTGGCGACAAAGTACTCAGCATCTAAATCCAATTCAGTGAATGGCCTGAAGGCCAGATAACAGGGGACCACCATGAAAGTTTTCTACGACAAAGACTGCGACCTTTCCATCATCCAGGGCAAGAAAGTCGCCATCATCGGTTACGGTTCGCAGGGCCACGCCCAAGCGTGCAACCTGAAAGACTCCGGTGTAGACGTTACCGTCGGTCTGCGTAAAGGTTCGGCCACCGTTGCCAAGGCAGAAGCCCACGGCCTGAAAGTCACCGACGTGGCCACCGCCGTCGCTGCCGCCGACCTGGTCATGATCCTGACCCCGGACGAATTCCAGTCCCAGCTGTACAAGAACGAAATCGAGCCGAACATCAAGAAGGGCGCTACCCTGGCCTTCTCCCACGGTTTCGCCATTCACTACAACCAGGTCGTGCCGCGCGCCGATCTGGACGTGATCATGATCGCGCCAAAAGCGCCAGGCCACACCGTACGTACCGAATTCGTCAAGGGCGGCGGTATCCCTGACCTGATCGCTATCTACCAGGATGCTTCGGGCAACGCCAAGAACGTCGCACTGTCTTACGCTTCGGGCGTGGGCGGCGGCCGTACCGGCATCATCGAAACCACCTTCAAGGACGAGACCGAAACCGACCTGTTCGGCGAACAGGCCGTTCTGTGCGGCGGTACCGTCGAGCTGGTGAAAGCTGGTTTCGAAACCCTCGTCGAAGCGGGCTACGCGCCAGAAATGGCCTACTTCGAGTGCCTGCACGAACTGAAACTGATCGTCGACCTCATGTACGAAGGCGGTATCGCCAACATGAACTACTCGATCTCCAACAACGCCGAATACGGCGAGTACGTGACCGGCCCGGAAGTCATCAACGCCGAATCCCGCCAGGCCATGCGCAACGCTCTGAAGCGCATCCAGGACGGCGAGTACGCCAAGATGTTCATCGCCGAAGGCGCTGCCAACTATCCATCGATGACCGCCAAGCGTCGTAACAACGCTGCCCACGGTATCGAAATCATCGGCGAGCAACTGCGCTCGATGATGCCTTGGATCGGTGCCAACAAGATCGTCGACAAAGCCAAGAACTGATTGCGCTTTTGTTACGAGGAAAACGCGGCCTAGGCCGCGTTTTTTCGTTATGGTGGTCAGCTTCTGGTATAAAGCGGCATCGTTTGCAAACGAACCCTCGTGGCAGACGTCTGTCGAAACTTTTCATATCGTTGCAAGGTATTGTGTCCATGAGCGAACGTCCCGAAGAGCCGAACAAGGCCTCCGACGCCGAAAGTCTTCTGCCGATCGACGAGCATGTCGAAGAGGGCCACGACGCCGAAGGGCGCAAGGTCCGGCATCGCGGCATCTATTTGCTGCCCAACCTGTTTACCACCGCCAACCTGTTTGCCGGCTTCTACTCGATCATCAACTCGATCAGTGCCCAGGCCGCCATGGCTGCCGGTGATGGTAGCAGCGCGGTCAAATACCTGTCGTTCGCGGCAGTAGCCATCTTCGTGGCCATGGCCCTCGACGGCCTTGACGGCCGCGTGGCGCGCATGACCAACACCCAGAGCGCCTTTGGCGCCGAATACGACTCGCTGGCCGACATGGTCGCCTTTGGCCTGGCGCCGGCGATCCTGGCGTTTGGCTGGGCCCTGTCCGACATGGGCAAGGTCGGCTGGATGGTCGCCTTCATCTATGTGGCCGGCGCGGCTTTGCGCCTGGCACGTTTCAATACCCAGGTGGGCAAGGCCGACAAGCGCTACTTCATCGGCCTCGCCAGCCCGGCCGCCGCTGGTGTAGTGGCGGGTACCGTGTGGGCCTTCAGCGACTACGGCATCCAGGGCTCGAAGATGTCCTTCCTGGTGGCCCTGCTGGTGGCCGCGGCGGGCATGCTGATGGTCAGCAACATCAAGTACAACAGCTTCAAGGAGCTGGACCTCAAGGGGCGCGTGCCGTTCGTGGCCATCCTGGCGGTGGTGCTGGTGTTTGCCGTGGTGTTCAGCGACCCGCCCCGTGTGCTGCTGCTGATCTTCCTGGCCTATGCGGCCTCGGGTCCGGTGCAATTCCTGTTACGAAAAGGTCGGCACAAAAAGGCCTGAGGAAATCCACTTTCCCGCATACTTCGTAGTCTATGGGTATCAGTCCCAAAGACTACGGAGTCGCCATGCTGATCAAGTTCCCCAAGGCCAGCGATTGCCTCGAATCGCAGGTCACTCCCGAATCCCTCTATCTCTCCCGTCGCGCCCTGCTGGGTAGCTCTGCGGCTGCGTTGGCATTGGCTGGCCTGCCCGATTGGGCGGCAGCGGCCGACGCCTCCTTGTATCCGGATGCCGAGCCGAGCAAGGCGCCGACCTGGCTTGCGCGACAGCTGTCCCATGCGAAGTGGCAGGCCATGACCGTGCAGGGCGAGGCGATTACACCGTTCAAGGATGCCACCCACTACAACAACTTCTACGAGTTCGGCACCGAGAAGAGCGATCCTGGCGACAATGCCGGCGCGTTGCAGACCGAGCCTTGGTCGGTAGTGGTCGATGGTGAGGTGGGCAAACCGGGGCGCTATGCCCTTGAAGACTTCATGAAGCCTTACCAACTGGAGGAGCGCATCTATCGGTTGCGATGCGTGGAGGCGTGGTCGATGGTCATCCCCTGGATAGGCTTTCCGATTTCGGCGCTGCTCAAGCAGGTCGAGCCTACCTCGAAGGCGAAGTACATCCGCTTCGAGACCCTGCAGGACGCGAAAACGATGCCAGGCGTACGCTCCAGCTTCGCCCTGATCAATTGGCCCTATGTGGAAGGGCTGCGTCTGGACGAGGCCATGAACCCCTTGGCGATTCTCGCCGTGGGCATGTACGGGCGGGAGCTGGCGAACCAGAACGGCGCGCCGTTGCGTTTGGTGGTGCCGTGGAAGTATGGCTTCAAGAGCGTGAAGTCGATCGTGCGTATCAGCCTGGTGGCCGAGCAGCCCAAGACCACTTGGCAGGACCTGGCGCCCAGCGAGTACGGCTTCTATGCCAACGTCAATCCCAAGGTCGACCACCCACGTTGGACCCAGGCGCGAGAGCGGCGCTTGCCCAGTGGCCTGTTCAGCCCCAATGTGCGGGACACCCTGATGTTCAATGGTTATGTGGAGGAGGTGGCTTCTCTCTATAGCGGCATGGACCTGCGGAAGAATTACTGATGCGCTATCTGTGGTGGCGGTTGTCTGTGTTTGTGGTGATCGCGGTGTGGCCTTTCCATTGGGCTCGCCAGGCCTGGCTACTGGCTTTGGGGCCGGACCCCGGTAAGGTGTTGCTCAATCGCCTGGGGTTGGGTGTGCTGGTATTGCTGCTGGTGACCCTGGCAATGACGCCATTGCAGCGCAGCACGGCCTGGCCAGGCTGGTTCCTGATACGGCGGCAGCTGGGGTTGTGGTGCCTTGCCTATGCGCTGCTGCATCTGGCAGCTTACCTGGTGTTTGTACTGGGGCTGGATTGGAGCCAGCTGGGAGTGGAACTGCGCGATCGCCCTTACATCATCGTCGGTGCACTGGCATTGCTGGGATTGCTGGTGCTGGCAGTCACGTCCAACCGCTATAGCCAGAAACGCCTGGGCAAGAAATGGAAGCAGTTGCACCGGTTGGTGTATGGCGTCGTCGGCTTGGGTTTACTGCACTTCCTGTGGGTGGTGCGTTCGGACCTCAAGGAGTGGGCTATCTATGCATGCGTAGCGGTTATCCTGCTGTTGTTGCGGGTGCCAGCCGTGGCGCGGCGAATTCCCCGGTTTTCGGGGGGTAAGCGAGTTTCTGCAACGAAGGTGTGAATTAAGGGTTGACGTGCTTTCAGATCTCTCTATAATTCGCCCCACTTCCGGCGCAGACCAAACGGAAAACTCCTTGATAATCAACGAGTTGGATGTTGAAGATGGCGCGGTTAGGGTTTCGATCACGCTCTTGCAGAAGAGCAACGAAGCGGTGAAAAAGGTGGTTGACAGCGGTTTGAAACGCTGTAGAATTCCCCTCCCGCAACGAGAGATCGAAGCGAGTCAAGTGGTTGAAGTTGTTGATGTTTCGCTTCGGCGGCAACGAAAAAAACTTCAAATAAAGCTTGACGGAAAATGAGGAAAGCGTAGAATGCGCGCCTCG
>Ga0308164_10000708_pt1 | contig 47510 bp, 31 predicted proteins | sample PhyTR2_FD_201031 | JGI IMG/M metagenome (GOLD analysis project Ga0308164, IMG submission 201031) | Phyllosphere microbial communities from UC Gill Tract Community Farm, Albany, California, United States - DLSLT.R2 | ecosystem: Host-associated > Plants > Phyllosphere > Unclassified | place: USA...
GCCACCGCGCCATTCAGTCCGATCACTGCGATCCCGACCCGTTCGCCCATAATTACGTCCTCTCAAAACTGAGCGCGTGGCTAGCTGTCCGTAAAGTAAAGTCCACCGAAGTCTGCGGAAATTGCCGCTAAACTGCTCCGGGAATTACATATGTTGCTGTCGCGGGAGGAGCGGCGATGAGGTCTCGTCGGGGCGCCACCTCGTCAGGAAGAGCCTTGATGGCTTGATCGGGTTCTCGAAACCTAGTCTGGAACGAAAACCGCCAGATTGAACGTCGGGTCCGCTATCCGCTGTTGCGACGAGCAGTTCTGGCAGGGTCGGATTGCGGCGCGCCTCGCGCAGGGCGGTCATCAGCGCCCGGCCAAGCCCTTTCCGGCGGTGGTCGAGAGCTGTCAGGACTCGGTCGAAAACAAACGCTTCCGCGGTGTCGGCCGCAAATCCGCTCGTCGGGACTCTCCAACTTTCGCAACGACGCACCGTCGTCATGAAGTCCCCGGCAAGGTCCACGTGCCACCTTCCGGGGAGCGCTGACCGCAGAGCATCGGGTGGACTGCAGACCTTGAGCAGATGGCCTGGGCGGCTAACCCCTTGAGCCAATTCGACAAGGACAGTACGATTGGAGATTCCGTACGGTCTGTTCGGTGCGATCGGTTGTCGATTGGGCTTCTGCTTGATCACGCAGCAACCAACGATCCCACGCCTTTCCAGCGCTAAGCCGGGGCATTGTCGCATTGCCCTTCCGATCCGACCGCGTCATTGTCGCGCACTCAGGGGAGAATAGTGTGCGCGACAACATCTGGCGAGCGTATGGGCTGGCAATGCTGCTCGGGTCGACGGCGGCTAGCGCGCAGCAACTGCCGCCCCCCGCCGACTCGCCGACCACGGGTAGCGCGCAGGGGGACGTGTCGGTCACCATCTACAATAACGACGTCGCGCTGGTGCAGGACGTGCGGTCGCTGGCCCTGGCAGACGGGCGGGTGCGGCAGAGCTTTCCCGACGTGAGCGCGTCGATCAGGCCGGAGACGGTATCGCTGACGGTGCCCGATGCCGCGATCGTCGAGCAGAACTTCGACTATGATCTGCTGAGCCCGTCGAGCCTGATGGAGAAAGCGGTGGGCGAGACGATCACGCTGGTGCGCACCAACCCCGCTACCGGCGCCGAGACCCGCGACCGTGCGAAAGTGTTGGCGGTCAATGGCGGCGTCGTGATCGAGGTGAACGGTCATGTTGAGGTGTTGCGCGACGACGGACTGCCCGTGCGCGCGATCTTCGACCGGGTGCCCGATGCGTTGCGAGCCCGTCCGACATTGTCGGTGACGCTGGCCAGCACGCGTGCGGGATCGCGCCCGGCGACGCTGTCCTACCTGAGCCGTGGGCTAGGCTGGAGTGCGGACTATGTCGCTTTGTTCGACGACAAGAGTGGGACGGTCGACGTTCAAGGCTGGGTGACGTTGAAGAACACCAGCGGCACGACGTTCGGCAACGCAAGAACGTTGCTGGTCGCTGGCGAGGTCGGCAGCACGGATGATAACGGGGACGGCAATTACACGCCGCGCCGCCGCCGCATGACGACGACGACTCTGCCCGGAACCGAAAGCACCGCGCGCGGACAGCTTGGCGACTTCTATTTGTATCCTTTGGCCGAGCGCACCACGATCGCCGACAAGCAGACCAAGCAGGTCAGCTTCGTCGACGCGAAGGGCGTTGCGGCGAGCGCGGGCTATCGTTTCGAGAATGGCTGGCTGGGCAGCTCGGACGAGCCACGAAGCGCGCAGTCGGTGCTCCGTTTCAGCAACTCGGGCGCGGCCGGCCTGGGCGACGCGCTGCCGGCGGGCGTGGTCCGGGTCTATGTCCGGGACGCGCGTGGCCAACCGCAGTTCACGGGCGAGAACCGTATCGAGCATACTCCCCAAGGATCGACGATCGCGCTGCCCACCGGCGATGCCTTCGACGTGAAGGTGCGGCCAACCACCGTATCGCGTACGCGGCAGGGTGATAGTCGATGGCGTACGGCGATGCGGTATACGCTGACCAATGCGCGCGGCCGGCCGGTGACGGTCGAACTCGTCCAGGGCGGTCTCGAGGGGGGCGACGTGCGCGTCGTTGCGGATAGCGCCAAGGGCGAGCGTCGCGACGCCGGCACGATGACGTGGCAAGTCGCGGTGCCGGCCAACGGCACCGCGACGGTGACTGTGACCTTCGACACCCGCTACTGATGCGGCTTTGGCTGCTCCTTGCGCTGCTGGCGGGCGTGTTGTCGTCGGGAGGGGCGGAAGCGCAGACCCGCACGGCCATCGTTACGTCGTCCGCGCCCGATCACGTCGCGTTGACGGTATACCGCTCCCCTTACGGCAAGGGCGCGATGAACCTGCGGTATCTCGGTGGCTTCGCCCTGGTGACGGAGACCCGCCGCGTACGATTGCCTCGGGGATCCGCAGTGCTCCGGTTCGAGGGCGTGGCGGAGGGGATCGTACCTGTCAGCGCCATCGTCGACGGCCTACCTGGCGGCATCATCGAAAAGAACCGCGACGCCCGCCTGCTGTCGCCCGCCTCGCTGGTCGACGGGATGCTCGGTCGCGAGGTAACGCTGACCCGCACCGACAAGGCAAGCGGAAGGTTGATGAGCGAACCCGCGACGATCGTTGCCGGCCCGACACCGGGGGTGATCCTGCGCACGACTGCCGGGATCGAGGCGTTGCGCTGTTCGGGTCTGGCCGAACGGTTGAATTTCGCGCGGGTGCCAGCGAGCCTGTCGAGCAAGCCGGTGCTAAGCGTAACGACGACCAGCCCGACGGCGCGCACGGTCACGGTGCGACTCTCCTATCTGTCCTCGGGCTTCGACTGGCGAGCGAGCTACGTCACGTCGCTTGCCGCCGACGGTCGCACGGTCGACCTGTTCGCTTGGCTGACTCTCGCCAACGGTAATCCGGAAATCTTCGCGAACGCGGACGTTCAGGCTGTCGCAGGCCGGCTCAACCGCGTCGCGGTTCCGGCGATCCCTGCGACGGCTGGTGCGCTGCGATTGGTCTGCTACCCGCTCGGCACGACGACCTCCGACCTACGGCAAAAGCAATTCGAGCTGGCCGAAGAGATCGTGGTAACCGGATCGCGAGTCATGGAGTTCGCGCTATCTGCGCCGGTTCCGCCACCACCACCACCACCGCCGCCACCGCCACCGCCACCCGAGGACCTGGGCGACCTCAAGCTGTACCGCGTGCCGATGCCGACCACCGTCGCGGCCAGGGGGCAGAAGCAGGTTGCCCTGATCGTTCAGAAGGCGGTGCCGGTCGAGCGGCGCTATCGGCGCGCGGTGTATCCCGGACAACAACTCGACGGTGTGCCGACGTCGATCGTGCTGGTGCTGAAGAACGATAAACAGCATAGCTTGGGCGTGCCGCTGCCCGCCGGCAGCACTGCGCTCTACGCGGAGCAGGCAGGCGGGCGATTGCTTCTCGGTTTGGGAACGATCGGCGACCGCACAATTGGCGAGACGGTTCGTCTGGGCGCCGGCGTGAGTAGCCGTGTGACACTAACCCAGGCAGTGGCCGTGCTGAGCCCGCCGGGGGCGCTGGCTTTAGAAACCGCGGGATCGCACGAGGCCGTCGTAACGGCGAGCAACGGCAACTCGTTTCCCGTAATGCTCGACGTGGCGATCGGCGCCGCGGGCCAGGCGATCGAAGCCGACGGCGAGGAGGTTCGTCGTATCGACGGAATTTCTACTTGGTCGCCGCTGCTGCCACCGGGTGGCAAGGCCGTGTTGCGTTACCGCTACTGACGTCTCGAGCTAACCAGCACGAAGGCCGTTGTCTTGGGCGGCAATGTTGGCCTTGAGCGAACACTGTGCCGAACGACTCAACCGGTAATGAGATGGAGGGTGCGGGTGGCGGGGGCGATGGTGACGCCGCGGCCCCAGTCGAAGGCGAAGAAGTCCTGTTCGACGCCGTCCGCGAAGATCACCCCGCCATCGTTCATCCGCGACGTGACCGCGAGCGGCTGACCCGCGAGCTTGCCGGCACGAAGCGAGGTCGCGGTAGCCACGCTGGGGAAGGGCTCACGGACGAAGAAGCCAACCGCGCGCTCCTGCGGATCGAGGGGAAGGGCGGCATGCGTCGCCTCCATGATCGAGCGTGCCCAGCCCGTCGCGCCGGTCCCCGACGCGACGATCAGCCCGCTCGACGAGTGGTCCTCGGCCTGGTCCCCGCAGGTGATCCGGTAGCGCGCCGACTGGTGGCTGCGATGACCGACGAACACCTCGTTCAGCGCTAGCAGCCGTTCGCCGGTATCCAGCCGCGCCTCGACCATCGTCCGTTGCTCGGCCGGCGCCGCACCTGCAACGCTCGCAGGTAGCAACGCGGACAAACGGGCAAGCGACACGCGCACTAGGACGCCGTCGTACAAATCGGGAGCGGGGTTGAGCCCGAGCACGGGTTGCCCGTCGAGATACTTCGCGACGTTGGCGACCAACCCGTCCTGCCCGACGGCGACGATCACGTCCTCGGGGCCGAACAGGAAGCGGTCGAGGTCGGCGCGAGCGACGCTCGCCTGGCGCCAGTCGTTGGGGACGAGCGAGCGGGCTTCGTGCAGTGTCGCGTGGAACCGGCGGTGCCGATCCTCGATCACGTCGATGTCCTGGCCCCGCGTCTCCAGAAAGAACTTTGCCTGCCCGCGCGTGGCGTGCCGCGCGAGCAGGAGGTCATAGTCGGTCTCGCGGGTGACGAAGACCGCGCGCGGGGCGTTGGTCGCCATCAGCGGGGCAGCGCAGTGTGCGCTGTCGGAGCGGCCGAGGCATTACGGAATTCGCCGAGCACGGTCGCGAGCAGGTCGGGCGTGATGTTCAGGTGCTCGATCGTATCCAGCTTGCCAGCCAGCTCACGCGCGGCGAGCCCAAGCATCACCCCGGGCGGCAGGTCGCGGTAGATCGTCATCCGGGCCTGCTCCGCTTCCGCCTTGGCACTTTCGATCGTGCGGATACGCTCGGCCTCCGCCCCCGCCTCGACCTGCTGCGCCTCGGCAAGACCGGTTGCGCGGTTGCGTGCGTTCTCGGCCTCCTGCGTGATGAGCAGCATCTCGCGGCGGGCGAGTTCGGTGCGATTGGCCAGTTCGTTCTCGGCGATCGCACGCTCCTTCTCAACCGCAAGCGCACGGCGTTCGAACGTCGCCTGATCAGCCTTCTGCTGCAATGCCTCGAACGTCGGGGTCTGGAGCGCGCGTTCGAGTTCGCTCGATGGCGCGAGGTTGGTCAGGCGAACCGCGGTGACCGCGATGCCGATTTCGTTCAGTGCCGGATCGTTGGCGAGCGCAGCCTCGAGCTGGTGGCGCAGCGGTTCGGGACCGGCATCGAGCAGCGCCCGCACCGATCCCTGCGCGAGATATTGCAGCGCCGCCTGGTTGACGAGCCCCGCGAGCCGGGTCTCGATCCGCTGGATCGGTTCGCTCTTATAGGCACCGGTAAGCAGGCCGAGGCTGAAGTCGACGCGCGAGGCGAGCAGTTCGGGATCGGCGACGTGCCAGGTCAGCGTGCCCTGGATCGCCACGCTCTGAAAGTCCTGGCTGCGACCCTTCACGAATACCGCCATCTCGCGGTCGTCCATCGGCAGTTCGGCGATGCTCGCGGTCTCCGGACGGAACCAGAAGACCAGCCCGCGCCCGCTCTGCTTCACCTTGCCGCTGCGGTAGCGGATGACGTGATTGCTCGCATCGCTGCGCAACTGCGCGAGGAAACCGAGGTTCTTGATCGAGGCCATGGCGGTTACTCCTGTGTCGAATGGTGGCGGAAAAGCTCGGCGGGACGGAACGAGGCACCGGTCTCACGTTCACCGGTCGCCACCAGCGTGTTGGTGGCGAGCATCCGGCGGCGAAAGGCGGGCTTGTTGAGCGATCGCCCGAGGATCGTCTCGTGGACGTCCTGCAGCGCCCGAAGCGTGAAGCGTTCGGGAAGAAGCGCGAAGGCGACATCCGAATAATCGAGCTTGCCGCGCAGCCGTAGCATCGCCAGCCCGAGCATGTCGGCGTGGTCGAATGCGAGCGGCAGCGCGTCTCCATCCTGTGACCGCGCCTCGACCGGCCCGCCGGTCTCGCCGGACCAGGGGACGATAAGTTCGGCCAATGTCAGGTCGGGCGCCGCCTTCAGCGCGGCTGCGAAGCGGGCAGGGGGAAGCAGTGCGAAATACGCTACGCTGATCACCCGGGTGCGCGGGTCGCGGTCGACAGCACCGAACGTGTAGAGCTGCTCGATATAGGCGTCCGCCATCCGCACTTTTGTTTCGAGCACTCGGTGTGCCGCGGCATCGAGGCTCTCGTCGATGCCGACGAATCCACCGGGCAGCGACCACGTGCCGAGACAAGGATGCTCGGAACGCTGCAGGAGCAACGCGGCGGGCCGGCCGTTGACGACGCTGGCCAGGATCAGATCGACCGCAACCGATGGGCGCTCGTACCGGTGTGGATCATATCCATCGAGGAACTCTGTCTCGTTCATCTCGCACCCATATATCCTTCTGGCATATTACTAATATGCGGGAGAGATATATGTCAAGGGTTGTGCTAGAAGCGGATCACGGTTTGGATTGAGGCAAGGAATTCAGCATATGCCTTGGAAGGCGACGTCCGACAGGTCGGCAGCCACAGACAACGCTTGGATCACGTCAGACGTGATAACGATGACGATTAAAAGTTACTGGCGGATTTCGCCTGGGCGCGACTCGGTCGAACATGGCGCGGGGCCAGAGCCGCGATATCGTTCACGCCCGCCAGCGTCATCGTACGCTCGAACTCTTCCGTGAGCAGCGTCAGTACGCGGTCGACGCCTGCCTCTCCGCCTGCTGCCAAGCCGTACAGATAGGGGCGCCCGATTGAACAGGCGGTCGCGCCTAGCGCCAGCGCCTTCACGATGTCCGAGCCGCGGCGGATGCCGCCGTCGCAGATGACATCCGGGGCATCGCCAACGGCGTCGCGTACCGCGGCGATCTGGTCGATCGGCGCGGGCGCGCCATCGAGCTGGCGGCCGCCATGGTTCGATATCATCACGCCGGTTGCACCCGATGCGATCGACCGGCGCGCGTCCTTGGGCGTCATCACGCCCTTGATCGCAAGCGGCCCGTTCCACTCGCGCGCTAGCCATTCGACGTCGCGCCAACCGACCGAGCGATCGAACTGGCCACCGATATAGTCGAACAGGCTCATCGGCCCCGATGCGAGCGCGTCAATCTTGTGGCTGACGTTCGCGAGATCGAATTTCGATCCCGTCAGCGCGGGCAGCGACCATGAAGGATGACGCGCAAAGCTCATGAGCGACTTGAGCGTCAGCTTTGGCGGCAGCGACAGTCCGCTGCGCCGGTCCCGCTCGCGGTTGCCGGCGACGGGCGTATCGACGGTCAGCGCCAGCCCATGGAAACCTGCGTCCCGGCAGCGCGCGACGAACTCCGCTGTCAGGCCGCGGTCCTTGAAGATATAGATCTGGAAAACCTTCGGCCCGGCGAATGCCTGGGCAAGGTCTTCGAGCCGCGTCGTTCCCATCGTCGATAGGCTGTAGAGGATGCCGTGCCGCGCGGCGGCGCGTGCCACGGCGAGTTCGGCGTGCCCGTGGAACATCCGGGTAAGCCCGGTCGGCGCCAGCATCAGCGGCCAGCGCGAGGGTTGCCCGAACAGCGTCGTGTCGGTCCGGATAGCTGAGACATCGTTCAGCACGTCCGGCACCAACTCGTAGTGCGAGAACGCATCGACGTTTCGGCGCAGCGACACCTCGTCGTCGGCACCACCGTCGATATAGTCGAAGATCGGTCGCGGCAGCCGTTTGCGCGCCAGCAGACGCAGGTCGGCTATATTGTTCGCCCGTTGAAGTCGCGTCATGGGTCCTGCCACTTTTTTATCGCCACTGATTGCTTCCGTGATCAGAATGTCGAAGATGCGATTGTAATCTGCGCGCGTTCGGAGCGAGCTACAAAAGCCTTCGCTGTGCCCGTCCGCTGGTTGGCTGTGCCTCCCAACGACCTCGGGCGTAAAACCAAGTTCTTGGGTACCTTGCGACGAGTCGATCAAAAGCAGGGGAATAGACGCGTGGGTGTACGTCATCGGTTGATCGGCATGGCAGCCAAGCTGGTATGGCGGATAGGCAAACCGCGAACGATCGGTGTTCGCGCGCTCTTGCTGGACCGGGACGGGCGGGTTGCGCTGGTGCGGCATACCTATGCCGATCACTGGTATCTGCCGGGCGGCGGCGTGAAGAAGGGCGAGAGTATCGCCGCCGCGTTGATGCGCGAGCTTGCCGAGGAAGTGGCGATCGCCGACCCGGTGATCGAGCGGGTGCTCGGCGTCTATCACAGCCGCGGGGAGGGCAAGGACGACCATATCGTCATCTTCGTCGTGCGAACCGCGGCCAGCGGTGTGCTCGCTCGAGCTGACCTGCGGGAGATCGAACAGGCGGGCTGGTTCACGCTGGACGACCTGCCGGATACGACATCGCCGGCGACCCGACGGCGCATCGCCGAATACCGGCAGGGTGTGACCGGGACCGGGGCCTGGTAACGCGGGCGCTCGTCGGCCCACCGGACTGCAAGATAAAAGCAACGATGCGCATAACGTGAGTTCGCGACGTACTTTGCCGGACTGCTACCTTAGTCCTCCGACCGCGGCTGCGGACCGGGAGGAGAGAACATCGTGAGCCAACCCATCGTCTCGACCGCCGACGGTATCGTGCAGGGGAGTGCCGCGGGCGACGTGCGGCGGTTCCTCGGCGTGCCCTACGCCGCGGCGCCGGTGGGTGCGAACCGGTTCGCGCCGCCACAACCGGTCGTGCCGTGGTCAGGCGTGCGCGACGCGACGGTGGCCGGACCAAATGCGCCGCAGCGGACCAAGGCGTTTCCCGGCCTCGATACCGTGCCGCTGATCGGCGAGGGCTGGGCGCCGGGCGACGACTATCTGACGGCGAATATCTGGCGGCCCGATGACCACCGGACTGGCCTGCCGGTGATGGTGTTCATCCACGGCGGCGGGTTCGTGATCGGTAGCAAGGATGCGCCGGTGCAGGACGGCAGCACGTTCGCGCGCGATGGCGTGATCTGCGTCGCAATCAATTACCGGATGGGCGTGGACGGCTTCCTGCCGATCCCGGGCGTGCCGACCAACCTTGGTCTGCGCGACATGATCGCGGCGCTGACGTGGGTACGGGACGGCATCACCGCGTTCGGCGGCGATCCGGGCAACGTCACGGTGTTCGGTGAGTCCGCGGGTGCCATGGCAATCGCCGACCTGATCGCCTCGCCACTCGCCCAGGGATTGTTCCGGCGCGCGATCGTCCAGAGCGGGCATGGCGGGATGACGCGCTCGGTCCCGGTGATGCAGCGACTGGTGAAGAAGCTCGCGAAGATCCTGAAGATCACCCCGGACGCGACCGGCTTTAGCAGCGTGCCGTACGACGCATTGATCGACGCGGTTGAGGCGGTATCGGCACCGACCGCGCGAATCGACCTGCGCGACGAGGCGGGCCACGAACCGGTGTTCGGGATCAGCCGCTTCGTCCCCGTCCACAGCGACGACGTGTTGCCGCAGCGTCCGCTCGATGCGCTGGCGAACGGCGCTGGCGCGGAGGTGGATCTGCTGATCGGCACCAATGCCGAGGAGATGAACCTGTATCTCGTCCCCACGGGCGTGCGCGACAAGATCGGGCGGTTGCTTGCGACCTACGTACTCCACAAGTCGCAACCGCATGCGCGGAAGGTGCTAAAGGCCTACGGGATCGGGACGAAGGGCCGCAAACCCGGGCAGGCGCTGACCGATGCGATGAACGATCTCGTCTTTCGCTGGCCCGCGCGGCGGTTTGCCGAGGTGCACAAGGGGCGCACGCACATGTACGAGTTCGACTGGCGTTCGCCGATGTTCGGCGGCGAGCTAGGCGCGTCGCACGGCATGGAGCTGCCGTTCGTGTTCGACGCCTTGGCGTGCGTGACCGGCGAGCAGGGTCTGTGCGGACCCAATCCGCCACAGGATATTGCCGAACGAATGCATGCGCTGTGGATACGGTTCGCCACCGACGGCCGCCTGCCCTGGGTCGAATTCGATGCAGAGACACGGCAGGTCTATTCGCTTGTCCGACAGGAGGCGCGACACGAGCCCGTCATGCCGGCCGCACCCTTCCTGCCCTGAGGACCGACGATGTATCTCGAACGCCTGAAGCTGACCAACCGCCGTGCGCTCGTGACGGGTGGCGCGGCGGGGATCGGCCTGGCCTGTGCCGAAGCGCTGGCGGAGATGGGCGCGCACGTGACGATCGCCGACCGCGACGAGGCGGCGATAGCAGCCGGACAGGCGGCGCTCGCGGACAAGGGCTATGCGGTCGACGGTATCGCGATGGACGTGACCGATTCCGTCCGCGTGACCGCCGTCGCCGATCAGCTCGGGGCGATCGACATCCTGGTCAACAATGCCGGCATCGCGCGCAGTGAAACCCCAGCGGAAGACGTCTCCGACGAGCATTGGCTGAACGTACTCGACGTCAATCTCAACGGCACCTTCTGGTGCGCGCGCGCCTTTGGCCGGCACATGCTCGCAGCGGGGAAGGGTGCGATCGTCAATGTCGGGTCGATGAGCGGTTTCATCGTCAACCGGCCACAGCCGCAAAGCTATTACAACGCGTCGAAGGCCGCGGTGCATCAGCTGACCAAGAGCCTCGCTGCCGAATGGGCGCCAGGCGGCGTCCGCGTCAACGCGGTCGCGCCGACCTACATCAACACCGTTCTCAACAGCTTCGCGGATCGTGAAGGTGAAATGTACAAGCGCTGGATCGACGGCACGCCGCAGGGCCGTCTCGGCGAACCCGAAGAAGTTGCGTCGATCGTTGCATTCCTAGCGTCGGATGCGGCGAGCCTTATGACCGGCAGCATCGTCCTCGCCGACGGTGGCTATAGCTGCTGGTAACGTACCGATCGGCGAAGCCCGCGAGCCGGACGGCATAGCCCGAGACCTTTCATACAGGTAAGCTATCGGATAGCTCTGACTGTAGAAGTAGCCGGCAATGGATCGGCGCTCTAAAGGGATGAGGATCCAATGCGCTTCAAGACATTGCTCGCCGCAGGATGCGCCGCCGTCGCCTTCACGACCGTGCCGGCCTTCGCACAGGACGCCGCCGATACGGCCAAGACCGCAACGTCCGTCAGCTCCGATGACATCGTCGTCACCGCCCGCCAGCGCCAGGAGTCGCTGAAGGACGTGCCCATCGCGGTGACCGCGATCACCGGCGATCGGCTGAAGGAGCTGCAGGTCAACACAGTCAAGGACGTCGCGTCCTACACGCCGGGCCTCAACATCAATTCGGACAGCGTGGGCCGCGCGTTCGTCTCGATCCGCGGCATCGGCACGACACTGATCGACACCGTACAGCCGGGCGTCGGCATCTTCATCGACGGCGTCTATCAGCCGAACACCTCCTACCTCAACTCACCGATCGTCGACGTTGCACGGATTGAGGTTCTCCGCGGACCGCAGGGGACGCTGTTCGGCAACAACACGCTGGGCGGCGCGATCAACGTCATCACACGCCAGCCGGGCAACGAGTGGGAAGGGCGGTTCGACGCCGCGGTCGCCGGCACGGACAATTATGCGTCGGTCTCGGGCTCGGTCAGCGGGCCGATCGTGCGCGACCTGCTGCAGTTCCGCCTGGGCGCGTCCTATCATGAGCAGGACGGCTTCATGCGCAACACGCTGACGATCGGCGACATGAACCCGCTGAAGCAGCAGAGCGTCGGCGGCACGCTGCGCTTCACGCCCGCCGACTGGGCGGTGTTCACCGTCAATGGCAATTACGACCAAACCGCGGGCGGCAGCACGTCGTATATCCATGTCGCCGGGCCGACCGACTACCGCCTCGACGGCGCGACCAACGTCCTGAACCGCGCCGTAATCGACTATTACGGTGCGAGCGTGAAGGGCGAGTTCGACGCCGCCTCGCTCAAGACCAAGATCACCGCGATCGGCGCCTACAATCAGAAGAATGTCGCCGGGATCAACGACGGCGATTTCGGCCCCGTCGACCTGCTCCGCACCCGCGGCGGTTCGACCTTGAAGACCAAGACTGCCGAACTGCGCTTCGATACGCAGTGGAGCGACGCGTTCTCGACGTTGATCGGGCTGTACGGCAACCGCTACACGCAGACGAGCGATCAGCTGACGACGATCGATTTCCGCGCGCTGCTGGGGCCGACTTTCCCGGCGCCGGCCTCGACCACGCCGTCGTCGACCTATGTCCGCAACGACACGCGCGCGATCTTCGCCACCGCGTTCCTGAAAGTCGGCACGCTCGATCTCGCCGTAGGCGGCCGATACGATCACCAGAAGCTGGTCGCGAGCCAGGTCAACGGCACGACGCCGTATACCGCGCCCGAGTACAAGAAGGACCAGTTCCAGCCGCGCGTCACGCTGACTCAGCACTGGACACCCGCGGTGATGAGCTACGCGTCGGTCGCCAAGGGTATCCGCGGCGGTGGCCAGAACGGTCCGGGTACGCGGCCGGAGGATGCGACCTACAAGGGCGACAATGTCTGGACCTACGAACTCGGCACAAAGTTCGACGCGTTCGACCGTCGCCTGACGATCAACGCCGACGTGTTCTACAACGACTATAAGGACTTCATCGGCCAGAACTCGCTCGCGCCCAACACCAGCGGGGGATTCGTCGCGATCAACCTCAACACCGGCACCGTCGAGAGCTACGGCGCTGAAGTCGAGGCGCATCTGCGCGTGACGAACCAGTGGCGGATCGATGCCGGCGCGTCCTATCTCCATGCCCGCATCACCGACGACAGCCAGTATTTCGCGACCACCGGCGTCCACGTATCGAGCGACCGGATCATCTTCACGCCCGATTACAACTTCAACTTCAATACGACCTACACCGTGCCGGTCGGCGCCAATGCCGTGCTGCTCGATGCCGGCATCTTCGGGAAGGGCAGCCGCATCGGCTCCTCGCTCGATCCCAATGTGGCGCCAAAACTATCGGCCTATGCGATCACCAACGCCTCGCTCGGCTTCCGTTTCTCGAGTGGGCTTACGGTCACCGCGTTCGGCACCAACCTGTTCAACACCAAGTTCATCGAGAGCTATATCGACAAGTCGGCGCTGGTCCGCGCCGGGCTCGCGCCGCTGGCGTCGAACCTCGCCATCCAGGGCGACCGCCGCCGCTACGGCGTACGCGCGAGCTTCCGGTTCTAGGATGACCATGCATTTCGACCCCATAGAGCGCGCGCCGCTCGACCCGGCGTTCGTCGCGGCGCTCAAGCAGCGGTTCGGCGATGCGCTCCAGATGAGCGACGCGATGCGGCTGCACCACGGCAGCAGCGAGGCGCATTTCGCACCGATGCTGCCCGACGCGGTCGTCTTTTGCCGGTCGACCGAGGAGGTGGTCGATCTCGTCAAGTTGTGCACCGCCGCCAAGGTGCCGATCGTGGCGTTCGGGGCTGGCACCTCGATCGAGGGCAACACGCTGGCGGTGCAAGGTGGTGTCTCGGTCGACCTGTCCGAGATGACGCAGATCGTGTCGATCAATGCCGAGGACTTCGACTGCACGGTGCAGGCGGGGGTCCGTCGCGAACAGTTGAACGAACATATCCGCGACCTGGGGCTGTTCTTCCCGATCGATCCCGGCGCCAATGCGACGATCGGCGGGATGGCCGCGACGCGCGCGAGCGGGACCAACGCGGTGCGCTACGGCACGATGCGCGAGGCGGTGCTGAGCCTGCGCGTGGTGACGCCCGACGGTCGTGAGATCCGCACCAGCCGTCGCGCGCGCAAGTCGGCGGCCGGGTATGACCTGACTCGGCTGTTCGTCGGCTCCGAGGGTACGCTCGGCATCATCACCGAGGTCACGCTGCGGCTGCACGGTATTCCCGAGGCGATCTCGTCGGCGGTGTGCAGCTTCGACACGCTGAACGGCGCGGTCAATACGGTGGTGCAGGCGATCCAGATCGGCGTGCCGCTCGCCCGCGTCGAGATCCTCGACGACATGCAGATGAAGGCGGTCAACGCCTGGTCGAAGCTCGACTATCCCGAACTGACGACGCTGTTCTTCGAATTTCACGGCTCGCCGACCTATGTCGACGAACAGGCGGAGACGGTGCGCGAGCTGGCGGCGGCGAACGGCGGCGGCGATTTCCGCTGGTCGAACCTGCCAGAAGAACGCTCGAAGCTGTGGAAGGCGCGACACGAGGCGTATTACGCGGCGGTCAACCTGCGTCCGGGCGCGGTCGGCTGGGCGACCGACGTGTGCGTGCCGATCAGCCGGCTGGCGGAATGCATCGGCGAGACCAAGGCCGACCTTCAGGCCTCGTCGGTCCCGGCCACTATTCTCGGCCATGTCGGCGACGGCAATTTCCACGTCGTCTTCTCGATCGATCCGGAGTCCGAGGCGGAGCTCGCCGAGGTGTCGGCGATCAACGCAAGGATGGTCGAGCGTGCGCTGGCGATGGACGGCACCTGCACCGGCGAGCACGGCATCGGCATCGGCAAGCAGGACTGGCTGGTCGCGGAACTGGGCGACGCGGTCGATCTGATGCGGACGCTGAAGCATGCGTTGGATCCGCACAACCTGTTCAATCCGGGCAAGATCTTCGCGTTCTGAACTACCCCCCTTGGAAGGGAGGGGCTGGGGATGGGTCGGCTTGTTGGCAGGCGCTAGTGTGCGCCCCGAGCCGACCCACCCCCGACCCCTCCCTTCCAGGGAGGGGGAAGAAGGATTTGATATGGACAGCCTGCACCTCGTCGATCCCACGCTCCGTCCGCTGCTGGAAGTCATGCCGCGGATATCGCTCACGGACGACATCCTGCCGGCGATGCGTGACCGGCCCTCAATGTTTCCCCCGGCCGACGAGTCGCTGGCGACGCTGGAGATCCATACGGTTCCAGGGCCTGCCGGAGCCCCGGATATCGACCTGCACGTCTTCCGTCCGGTGGGCGTCACTGGCCCGCTGCCCTGTATCTATCACATCCATGGCGGCGGCTATGTGATGGGTAAGGTCAGCGATTACGATCCGCTGGTCCGTCCGCTGATCGCCGACCTTCAATGCATCATGGTGTCGGTCGAGTATCGTCTCGCGCCCGAGACGAACTTTCCGGGTCCGATCGAGGATTGCTATGCCGGACTCGCCTGGACGATCGCGAATGCCCATAGGCTCGGGATCGATCCGGCGCGGCTCGGCGTGATGGGGCAGAGCGCGGGCGGCGGGTATGCTGCGGCGCTGGCGCTGATGGTGCGCGACCGTGGTGAGTATGCGCTCGCGTTCCAGCATCTGATCTACCCGATGCTCGACGATCGTACCTGCACCGCCGCGCCGCATCCGTATGCCGGCGAGTTCGTGTGGACGGCGCAGAGCAACAGCTTCGGCTGGAGTTCGCTGCTCGGCCACGCCCCCGGTGGCGATGACGTCTCGCCCTACGCGGCACCAGCCCGCGCCACCGATCTCGGCAACCTGCCGCGTACCTATATCGCGACCGGTGCGCTCGATCTCTTCGTCGACGAGGACATCGACTACGCGACGCGGCTGATCCGCGCGGGCGTGCCGGTCGAGCTTCACGTCTATCCCGGCGGCTATCACGCCTTCGATGTCTTCGCCGACGGTCCGGTCTCGCAACAGGCGCGCCGCGACAGCCACGAGGCACTGCGCCGTGCGCTTGCATAAGGATTTCCCATGACCGATTTTGCCCAACCGATCGAGGCAACCTCACCGCCGTTCGTAAGGACGCTGCTGCCGTTGCTCGCGCTCGCGCTGGCGATGGCGGTCGGCTTCACGATGATGGGCTCGTTCGGGACGGTGCAGGAGGGCGCGAAGGCCGAACTCCACCTCAGTGACTATACGCTCAGCTTGATCCAGGGACTGTCGGCGGCACTGCCGCTCGCGGTGTTCTCGATCCCGATCGGTATTCTGGTCGATCGCTACAACCGCGTGCGGATGATGATCGCGCTCGCGCTCGTGTGGACGCTGGGCACGGTGCTCACCGCGTTCGCGCACGGCGTGCCGCTGCTGTTCGTCGCGCGCATGCTGACCGGGATCGGCACGACCGGCGCCTTGACCGCGGCGCTGTCGCTGTGCGCAGACTTCTGCGTCCCAACGCAGCGGGGCAGGGCGATGCTGATCGTCAACCTCGGCAAGTCGCTCGGCGTCGCGCTCGCCTTGGGCTTGTCGGGCGCGCTGTTCGGCCTGTTCGCGCATGGCGGCGCGCCGGCATGGTTCGCAGGCATGATGCCATGGCGCAGCGTCCATCTGGGCCTTGCGGTCATCAGCGTGTTTGCCATCCTGCCGCTGTTGTTGTTGCGCGAGCCGGCACGACAGGAGGTTGCGGCGGGCACGCATGCCCCGTTCAAGGTGGTTGCTGGCGAACTCTGGGCACGTCGCGTGTTCCTGATCCCGTTGTTCATCGGCCAGATCAGCGTGGTGATGGCCGATGCCGCCGCCGGGATCTGGGTCTCGCCGGTCCTGTCGCGCACTTTTCACCTGCAGCCCGACCAGTTCGCGGGCTGGATGGGCACGCTGCTCTTTGGCTCGGGCGTCGTGGGTGCGATCGTCGGTGGCCTGTCCGCCGACCGCGGGCAGAAGAGCGGGCGGCGCGGTGGCTTGCTGATCGGTGCGATCGTTGCCGCCGCCGTCGGCGTGCCTGCCGCGCTGTTCCCGATCATGCCCTCGGTTCCGCTGTTCGGAGTTGCGGTCGGCCTGCTCGTGACGTGCGGCGCGGTGACGGGGGTGGTGACCTCGGTGGCGTTGACCGTGCTGATCCCGAACGAACTGCGCGGGTTGTGCATCGGCGCGTTCATCGCGATCGCCGGGCTGATCGGCTACGGCCTTGCACCGACGCTGGTCGCGGCGGCAAGCGGCATGTTGGGCGGCGAGGCGCATCTCGCGCAAGGTCTTGCGATCGTCGGCGTAGTGACCAGCGCGATCTCCGTCATTGCCTTCACGATGGCGATGCGTCGCGCACCGGTATCAGCAACGGCCTGACCTGTAAGATAGCTCTTGCGCGAGCTATCCGATAGCTGCATGATCGCCCCAATCCCGGCAATCGGGAACAGGAGATCGGTGTTGGGCGAGGATAGCATGCAGAAGGAACGGGTCACGGTGTCGCCAGAGATGGCGGCCTTCATCGGCGAGGGCATGGTCGACACAGCGACAATGTCTGCCGACGCGGTGGTCCTCTGCTTCACGCTCGGCGAGGACGCGCCGGCGCAAGTCACCGTCACGACCGGCACGGTTCCTCCGGAAGAGCGCGCGATCCTCGTCCTCGCGGTCGAACGTGGCGCCTGCCTGCGGGTCTTCGATTACGCACCCGACGCGAACATCGCATGCCATCTGCCGAGCGAATTGCGAATGATGGTTGCCGCGATCCTCGATTGCACGCTGCCCGAACCCTGGCGCAGCACGCATCGTTCGGCAAAATGCATCGAGCTCCTGTCCAGTACGTTCCAGCGGATCGTCGAGGACGACTTGGTCCCACTCGCGGGTGCCGGGCAGTTGTCTGCTCGCGACAGCCAGCGGATCGTCGCGGCGAAGCGGATGATCGACGAGCGCTGGGGCGAGAAGATGACGCTCGACTCCATCGCGCGCGCCTGTGGACTGAACCGTGCGAAGCTCACGCGCGGATTCCGCGACATGTTCGCCTGCACCGTCGCCGACGCGCTGCTGGACCGGCGGCTGGGGGCGGCCCGCCAGCTGCTGATCGCGACCGACCTGCCGGTATCGTCGATCGGATACCAGTGCGGCTATCTCAACAATGCCAGTTTCACGCGCGCCTTCTCGCGACAGTTCGGCGCCACCCCATCGTCGCTGCGCGCACCGCGGCTCGCGGCATGAGCGCGGCAAGCCTGCGACTGGTCGAGGGCGGCTCGCTCGTCGATCAGGCGGTCCATGCGGTCCGCACGCATATCCGCACGAACGACATGAAGGTCGGCGACACGCTGCCGTCCGAGGGCCATTTTGCGACAGAACTCGGTGTGAGCCGCCCAGTCCTCCGCGAGGCGTTCGGTGCGCTGGCGGCGTTGCGGCTGATCGACGTCGGCAACGGCCGGCGCGCGCGCGTTGCCGCGATCGACGGGTCGGTGATGGCGACGTCGCTAGATCACGCGGTAGCGACGGCGCAGATCTCGATGGTGCAGATCTGGGACGTACGCCGCACGTTAGAACTTCGCACCGCTGAGCTCGCGGCGATCGAACGCAACGACGATGAGGCACGGACGATCGTCGCTCTGGCCGAGGCAATGGAAGCGGCGGGCACCGACGTCGATGCGCTGACCCGCCACGACATCGCGTTCCACCAGGCGATCGCACAGGCGGGGCGCAACATGCTGTTCCTGCAGATCATCCGCTCGTTCGCACCCATGATGGTCCACGCGGTGCCTGCCGCCTGGGCAACGCGAACCACCGCGCGGCAGCGTACCGCCGTGCTGGCGCACCATCATAACCTAGCGCGCGCGATCGCCGACCGTGACCCGAAAGCGGCGATTGCAGCAATGAGCACGCATTTCGTCGCGTCCATCGGCGATCTTTTCGCGCGTCTTTGAGGTGCGCCCAGCCGGCATCGTTTTCTCCGGGACCGGTAACTTTTGAATCTTTTTACCTCGGCGCGTGCGCGCGGGCGTTGGCATCATTTACCGCATGGGACGTGGTCGCAGCGGCCGCTGCCATGTCAAAAGCGACGGGCCGAAGAGCAAGATAGCGGACATGGCTGGCTTCGCTACCCGTCGCATGCCATTCGCCGTTGTTCGTTCCTTAGCGGCATGCAACATGATGCGTTCATGTTTTTCGGTCTAGCATCACCATTTCAACGACGGACGACATTCAAGGACGACTGATGCGCGCACCTCGGCTTTCCTGCCTGTTTCTATCGAGCATCGCTGCTAGCGTCCTCGTAGCGACACCGGCAACCGCAGACTCGATTGCGCCTACCGGGCTCGAACGCGTGTTGAGTTTGTTGGTCGCGGAACGCTCCGGTGACTACGGCATCGCTGCCCTGGACCTTCGCGACGGCTCGACCGCGTCCGTCAGGGGGGACACGCCGTTTCCGATGGCGAGCACGGTCAAGATCGCGATTGCCGCCGCCTACCTTGCCGATGTCGATCAAGGTCGCCGTACCCTTAGCGATATGATCGTCGGTCGTCCCGCCGCGAAGGTCATGGAATTGATGATCGTCCATAGCGACAACCAAGCAACCGACCAATTGCTTGCCGCTCTCGGGGGCCCCGTCGCGATCCAGCAGTGGCTGTCGTCGCACAGGATTACTGGCATCCGAATGGACCGGACCATCGCGCAGTTGCTGAGGGAGCGTGGCCACCTTGCCGACAGCAAGGATGTTGCCACGCCGATCGCGATGGTCACGTTGTTGAACAAGCTCGACAACGGCACCGTCCTGGCGGCCCAAAGTCGTCAATTCCTGCTCGAATTGATGAGCCGCTGCCAGACGGGCACGCGTCGTATCCGCGCCCTGCTTCCCGCGGGTACCAGGGTGGAGGACAAGACCGGTACGCTTGACGGTATCACCAATGACGTCGGGTTCATCACCATGCCTGACGGCCGCCGCGTCGCGATCGTGGTGTTCGCGCGAGGGGGGCGCGACCGCCAGCCGGTTATCGCCGAAGTCTCGCGCGCGATTTACGACTATTTCGCCGATAGCGCCCGCAACGCGCTCGCTCTCTTCATGCAGATGCGGTGACCAAGGTTTAGTTTCCTGCATGCCGCGAACTGTGGGCGGCACAGTTTTGCCAAACCGCAAAGCATGTATCTGGCCTAGGCGGAGGTTTCAGAGGGCGACAGCGAAGCGCGCATGGTTACGCGCGTCGTTGCCACCGCGCCGAGCACCATCAGCGCGCCGCCGAGATACAGGATGTTGCGTGGTTCGCCGCCCATCAGCGAGTGGTAGAACAATGGTACGGTCAGGCTCTCGATGATCATCGGAATGACGATGAACATGTTGAAGATGCCCATGTAGACGCCGTTGCGCTCGGGCGGGATCATGTCGATCAGCATGATGTACGGATTGCCCATCATGCTCGCCCAGCCGATGCCGATGCCGAGCATCGCCACGAACAGCGCAGGTTCGGTGCGCAGGCCGGGGATCGCCAGCATCGCCACGCCCGACGCGAGCAGGCAGGCGGCATGCGCGCTCTTGGCGCCCCAGCGACGCGCGACCGGCACCAGCGCGATCGCCGCGACGAACGCCACGGCGTTGTAGAAGGCGCCGAGCTGGCCGACGGTGAGCACGGTGTCGCGAAATGCTTCGCTCTTGGCGTCCGACGTGCCGTGCAGCGACCGTGCGACCGCGAAGGTGATGAACTGCCAATAGGCGAACATCGCGTACCATTGGCACAGCATCGCCAGCGCGAGCTGTCGCATCGGCTTGGGCATCTCGACCAGCGCGGTCTTCAAGTCTCGCAGCGTGCCGCCGAGCGTCAGCGGCTCCTTTGCCAGCCGTGCTTTCTCTTCTTCGGGTAACGGCAGTTCGGGCACGCGGACAACCGACCAGACGATCGTCGCCAGCGACAGCACCGCGCCGATCAGGAACGCGATGCGCGTGATGTCGGGGATGCCGTTGCCATCCACGGCGTCCTTGTTGAAGCCGATCCACACTAGGAGCGACGGCGCCAGATACGACAGCGTCTGCGCGAGGCCGGTGAACGCGGATTGCGTCAGGAAGCCGGCGGCGCGCTGGTCGTCAGGCAGGCGATCGCCGACATAGGCGCGGTACGGCTCCATCGTCACGTTGTTGGCCGCATCGAGCACCCACAACAGGCTGGCGGCGACCCACAGGGTCGGGCTGTACGGCATCGCCAGCAGGCACAGGCTGCACAGTATCGCGCCGACCAGGAAATAGGGGGTGCGGCGGCCGATCCGGGTCGAGGTCCGGTCGCTCATCGCGCCGATCAACGGCTGGATCAGCAGCCCGGTCATCGGCCCGGCGAGCCACAGCAGCGGCAGGCTTGCCTCGTCAGCACCGAGATAGCCGTAGATCGGTGCCATGTTGGCCTGTTGCAGACCGAAGGAGAATTGCAGCCCGAGGAAGCCGAGATTCATCTCGATCAACCGCATCAACGACAGGCGGGGCTTGGTCATGAGGCCGAGGTTCATTGTCATGCCTTCTCTATCGACCCAAGATCGGTGTTTTCCCGTTCCCCCGCGAAAGCGGGGGTCCAGGAGCCATGAGCGCTGCGGTTTGGTACCCTGGGCTCCCGCCTTCGCGGGAGAACAGGAGTGGGCGGCGGTTCACGCTGCGGAGCCCGCCCAGACTACGCCCCAGGGTTCGATGGCGAGGATGGTACCGCAAGGCTGTTCGGACAACCGATCCTGCCAGCCCGCCAAACCTTCGATCGAGACGGGAGTGTCGGAGAAGTTCAGGAATACGCGGTCGCTGCCGCAGCCGATCCCGAGTAGCGCGGCATGGCCCGTCGCGATGACGGTCGGCGAACCCGCGCCGCCGCTCGAAATTCGTGCCGTCCGCAGTGCCTCAAGATCCCCGCTGATCCGCCTCGCGATCGTGCCATCGAGCGCCGTCCAGTCCATCTCGGGCCGGTGCAGCCAGCGGCCTTCGTGCACGCGCTCGGGATCGCTCAGATAGCTGGTGTCGTTAAGCAGCCCCGCCTCGTCGCCCATGTACGTCGTCGCCAGACCACCACTCGCGATCGACAGCGCGTTGAGCAGTGCGATCCGGCGAAACGCCATTTCGCGCGCATCATCGTCCGCCGCCGCTTCGAGCCCCGCCAGCGACGCCATCGTCCCGTTCGAGCCGTGCAGCACCGAGCCGTCCGACTGGAACGGCGCGCCGCGTGCCCAGCTGCCATCGCCGCCTTCGAGGAACCGCGCCGCCGTCTTCAGCCGCCCGACCGGGTCGGGATCGATCCCCGTAAGATCACCGATCACCGCGCCCCAGCCGATATCGTCGTGGCACCGCGCGTAACTGAGCCAGTTGGCACCACGCGGCAGGCCACCGCTCGCCTCGACGATCGCGTGGGGCAGGGTGGCGGACTGCTCTGCCAGTGCGACCCAGCCGGCGACCATCAGCGAGTTGTTATAGACGAGATGGCATTCGGGCTCGAACCCGCCGTCCCAGTCCGCGCCCTCGTCCGCGCCGAAGTACGGCGGCACGAGCGCGGTCGGGACGATCGCCTCTGCCTTCAGCAGCGTTGCCGGCGCGACGATGTCGAGTGCCGCCCTGAGCGCGCGCACGATGAAATGCGCCTCGGGTCGGTTGCGGCAATCGGTGCCGATCTGCTTCCAGAGGAATGCGATCGAGTCGAGCCGGAACGCCTCGAAGCCGTGGTTCGCCAAGCGCAGCATCGTGTCGATGATGGCGAGCATGACTTCGGGATTGGACCAGTTGAGGTCCCACTGGAACGGATAGAAGGTCGTCCAGACCTGTCCGCCCATCGCCGGCACGTGCGTGAAGTTACCCGGTGCGGTGGTCGGAAACACCTGCGGGAGGTCGTTCTCGTACGCCTGAGCCTCGTGCACGCTCAGCACGTGATAAAAGGCACGGTAATGCGGATCGCCCGCGAGCGCAGCCTTCGCCCAGGCGTGATCGTCCGCAGTGTGGTTGAGTGCAAGGTCGACGCACAGGCTGATCCGCCCGTCGCGCAACCGCGCGGCGAGGCGCTCGACATCGGCCATCGTCCCCAGCCGGGGCTCGATCGCGAGATAGTCTGCGACTGCAAACCCGCCATCGCTGTCGCCCTCGCGTGCCTTCAGCAACGCGAGCAGGTGGAGATAGCGCACGCCGAGCGATTCGAGGTGGTCGACCCGGTCGATCAGCCCGTCGACGGTGCCGGCGAACCGGTCGACATAGGTCGAATAGCCCAGCATGTCGGGCGAAACGAACCAGTCGGGATCGCTCAGCCGCGCCTCGTCGAGCGCGACCATCGCCGCTGGCCGTTCGGCCGCCCGGTCGCGGAGGATCGTCTCCATCCGCGGCCAGAGCGTCGCTAGTCGATCGGTGCCGTACAGCCGTTCGAGCTGGCGTTTGAGGAGGGGGGCGAGCGCGTCGAGACGGCGCTCGGTGGAGGTCATAGTCACGCTCACCCGCCCGATCAGAAGCCGACGCGGACCGCGGCGGAGATCGTCCGGCCGGTGATCGAGCGTGCACGGACGATGCCATTGGTCGGGATTGCGCCTTCCTCGGCTTCGGTGATGCCCTTCACGTCGAACAGATTGTTGCCGTTGACCGACAGCGTGACGTTCTCGGTCGGGTGCACCGACACGAACGCGTTGACCTGCGTATAGCCGGGCATCTTCAGCCCGTTATTGTCCTGCGTGTAGCTGTCGGTGGTGCCGATCACGTTCGCGCCGACGGTCAGCCGACCGACATCGACCTGCGGGGTCGCCTGGAAGATGAACTTGGCCTGGCGACGCGGGCGGTTGCCCTCGACCGCGGGGTTGAGCACGTCCTTGGTGATCTCGGCATCGGTATAGGTGCCGCCCGCGGACAGCGAGAACGGCCCGCGTGCGATACGGCCCTCGAGCTCGACGCCCTTCGCTTCATATTCGCGGTTGAAGAAACGCTGCGTCGTCGCCTCGAAGTTCTGCTCTTCGGTGCGCGCCCAGAAGCCGGTGGCGTAGAGCGAGAGACCATTCTGGCGGAACTTCAAGCCGCCTTCGAGCTGGCGGACGAAATCGACCGCTGCGCCTTCGTCGGTCAGGCCGCCGGTGGTCGTGTTGATCGAGGGGCCGAACAGCAGGCGATCGGCATTGGCGCGACCGCCGCGGCTGTAGCGGGCGAACACCGCGGTGCTGTCGGTCAGGCGATAGTTCGCGCCGCCCGAGTAGGACAGATAATCATAATTGTAGTTGAGCGGCGAGCGGCGCGTCGGGATGATCGCGACCTGGCGCTCGGGCGCCGAGATCACGCCATTGCCGTTGATGTCGAAGGTCGTGATGCCGCTGCCGAAGCCTGCGCCGAGATCCGACCCCGCGACGCTGCCGCGTGCCCGACCGAAGTCGTAGCGCAGCGAGCCGTCGATGTTGAAGCGGCCGATCTCCAGCCCGAGCTGCGCGAACGGTGCGTAGGTCGTGTAGTCGAGATCGTACGACCGGCGGCAGCAATTGCCGAAGCCGAATGCCGAATAGCCCGGCGTGCCGTTCTGCGTGACCGGAACGCCCGCCGCGGTGCGGACGTCGACCAGCTGCGAGCGGCCGTCATCGGCGACGGTCTGGACGAACGAGTTCCACAGCCAGTCGCTCTTGATGTCTTGGCGCGAGGCGTAGAATCCGCCGGTGATCGCCAGCGTTCCCGAACCGACGGGCACCGAGCCGTTGAGGCGGATGTCGTTGGTGATGTTGTTGAGGCTCGTCAGGTCGACGTCGAACAGTACGACGTTCGCCAGCAGGCCATTGCCGTTGAGCGACGCGGGGTTGGCGATCCGCTGACCGTTCTGCGGTCCGCTCGCGTAGAACAGCTGCGCGCCGGCGCCACCGATGCCGTTGGCGATCGACTGCGCCGAACCGACGGCCGAGGGGAACGGCGAGGTGAAGCCGCCCGAGATATCCGAATAGCGGAACCGCTCGACGATGTTCCAGCCGTCCGCGACCGGGATCTGCGTCTCGAGACCGGCCGAATAGACTACTGGGTGCTGGCCGTCGCGGATCGAGCGCGTGACGAGCTGGTTGTTGCCGTCGAGCGTCTGCACGGTGCGGATGTCGGCGCTGTGCAGCGTGCCGTTGTTGATCGAGAAATTGGTGATGTTGCTGTAGGTCGGATCGCTGTTCGTGCCGGTCACCTGTACCGGGTTGGGCAGATAGCCGATCGCGCGGTCGTCGAGATACTTGCCGTACAGGCGGACATAGCCGCCATTGCCGAACGACTTGGTGATGTTCGCCTTGAACTGGCCGCCCTTGACGCCATCGAAGCCCACTTCGCGCTGGCCGTCACCGATCCGGTAGAAGCCGCCGAAATGATAGGTCAGCGTGTCGGACAGCTTGCCGCCCTGGTCGAAATCGACGCGGAACTCGCGGTAGTCGAGCCCGCTGCTGAGCTGGAACGCGCCGCCTTCCTGCTCGCCGGTCTTCGAGATGAAGTTGATGGCGCCGCCGGGCGAGTTCGACGCGAAGGTCGAGGCCGAGCCACCGCGGACCGACTCGACCGTCCGCACGTTGAAATCGGCGCGGAGGAAGATGTCGGCATTGCCGAACGTGATGTCGCCGAATTCGAGGATCGGCAGGCCGTCTTCCTGCAACTGCAGGAACTTCGAGCCGCCCGATGCGACCGGCAGGCCGCGGACCGAGATGTTCGCGTTGCCGTCGCCACCCGATGCCTCGACCCGGATACCGGGGAGGTTGCGGAGGAGTTCACCCGATGTGCGTGGTGCGAGTTGGACCAGCGCATCCGACGTGATCGAGCTGGTCGTGATCGACGTATTGAGCTTGTTGGTGCCGCGCGCGACGGCGGTTACGACGATGTCGTCCTGCGGGATGTCGGCAGCGGGAGCAGCGGTGGTGTCGACCGGCGTGGTGGCCGGATCGGCCTGCGGTGCGGTCTGTGCGGCGCCTGCGGTGGCGAACGATGCGGCGGCGATGCCAGCCAGCAATGCGTGACGAATTTTCATGCGACTCTCCCTGCGCGATGGCTTTCTGAGAAGCCCAGGGCCGCCTCCTACCGTTGCTGCAATCGATTGCAACATGTTTTCACAATCGATTGCAGAAATCAGGCGGACTGTCTCATTATCAGCGCAGGGGGGACGATCGCGGACTCGGTCTGCTCGCCGGCGACGCGCTTCAGCAAGCGATCGACCATCAATTCCGCCCCGATCGCAAGATCTTGGCGGATCGTCGTCAAGGACGGTGACGTGTGTGCTGCCAGGGAGACGTCGTCATAGCCGATGACCGCGGTCGTGGTGGGAACGTCGATCCCCGCCTCGGCCAGTGCGCGCAGCACGCTCATCGCTGCGACGTCCGATGCGGCGAAGATCGCGTCCGGAATTGTGCCACCCGCGAGACGCTCCGCCACCGCAGCGTGAACCGCCTCGGGGCTCATCGGCGTGGCGAGGACCGTGTACGCAACACCGGCGTGGTCAGCCGCAGCAGCGAACCCGGCAAGGCGGTCGGCAAACTCGGGCGGGGCAGGGTCGCCGACGAACAACAGCCGATGCCGGCCTTGCGCGATCAGATGCTCCGCTGCCAGTCGACCACCCGCGACATTGTCCGATCCGATCGTCAAATGATGCTGGCCGGGACGGTTCGCACCCCAAACGATCAGCGGGCGGTAGCGCTGCGAAACCCGCTCGATCGCCGCGAACTGGTCCGACTGGCCGACCAGCAGCAGTCCATCGATGCGGCCGCTGTCGACCAGCCGTTCGAGCCAGTCGTCGGCATCGGGAATCACCCGCGACAAGAGAATGTCATACCCTCGCTCGACCAGCAGGTCGGCGAGGAACCCGAGCAGCGACAGGAAGAACGGGTCGGTCAGATGCTGCGTCTTCGCGTGCCCGAGCGGCAGGACCAGCCCGATCGCGCCGGTGCTCTTCATCCGCAGGTTGCGCGCAAGCTGGTTGGGCCGCACGTCATGCTCGCGCGCCAGCACGCGTATCCGCTCGCGCGTCTGCTCGTTCACGGAGGAATGTCCCGCCAGCGCACGCGATACGGTTGCAGTTGAAACGCCCGCGAGTGCGGCTAGGTCGGCGAGTTTCATTGTGGTGGAGTTCCTCGTCGGTACGCGCGTAGGCCACGTCGTACAGTCAGCACCGGGGGGCTGCAATTGTCGGGCGATTTACCGACGGACTTGTACGATCCGGTAATCGAGAGAGTGCCAACAGGCTATATGGCAATAGCATCGCTATGCGATCGAACACTGCCGTAGCGTCATCGTCCGCTTGCCGAATGCATCATCGTGGCGTTCGACGCGACCTAACGCATCCCATGCGAAGCGGTGACCGGGGCTGCAAGGTAGCGATCCAGGAACTGCTGGTGCGTCGGCATGCCTGCGACGGCGTCTGCGATCGTGCTGCGAATATTGGTCAAGACGCCGGCCAGCTGCGGGCCGCCCATGATACTGCCCAAGCGGTGGTGATCGCGCGGGGTCAGGCGCTGGCCGAGCATCACCTGCACCCAGCTGGCGACGCGGAACAGGTCATCGCCGCCCTGATATGCCTGCGCGCCCTCGGTGAAGAGCGCGATGCGCTCCACGAGCGTGTCGGGGATCGGCATGTCCCGGCGCGCTGCCCAGAAGGGCTCGGTACGTTCGTTGAGGTGATAGTGGAGGATGATGAAGTCTCGGACGCGCTCGAGCTCGGCCTGCGCCTGATCATTGTACCGCTTGACCAGCGCGGGTGCGATTCCGCCGAACGGGAAGGTCTGCATCAGCCGCGTAATGCCTGTCATGATCAAATGGATGCTGGTTGATTCGAGCGGCTCGACGAACCCGCTGGCAAGGCTGAGCGCGACGCAGTTCCCCATCCATACCTGTCGCCGGCGACCGGTACGGAACCGGATCAGCCGCGGCTCGGTAAGCGGCGCGCCGTCGATCGTGGCGAGCAACCGGGCATGGGCCTCGTCGTCCGACAGATAATCGCTCGCATAGACCAGCCCGTTACCGACGCGGTGCTGCAACGGGATACGCCAGCGCCAGCCCGCGTCATGTGCGATCGCGCGCGTGTATGGGTGCGCCGGGCCCGTCGCGGGCGTCTGCACCGCCAGCGCGCTGTTGGTTGACAGCCAGTGCGACCAGTCCTCGTATCCGGCGGCGTAGGTGCCCTCGATCAGCAACCCGCGAAAGCCGGTGCAGTCAATGAACAGGTCGCCCTCGACGCGCTCGCCCGAGTCAAGGACGAGCGCGCGGATGAAGCCAGTCTGGCCGTCCCGTTCAACGCTGGCGATCCGCCCCTCGATCCGTTTCAGTCCGTTCGCCTCGCTGCGCGCGCGCAGGAAGCGGGCGTACAGGCCAGCGTCGAGGTGATAGGCGTAGTTGATCTGTCCCTCGGAGGGGAGCGCGAACCGTTCCGCCTTGGCCGCCTGGAGTTCCAGGCAATAGTCGCCGATCTCGCTCGAATCCCCGTCGGCTTTTGCGGCGAGCCAGAAATGGTGGAAGTCGCCCATCCAGGTCGATTTGCCGATGTCGCCGAACGAATGGATGTAGCGATCACCGTCGCGTGCCCAGTTCTCGAACGAAATGCCGAGCTTGAAGGTCGCTTGCGTCGCACGCATGAACTCGCGTTCGTCGAGGCCCAGGATCGTATGGAAGGCGCGCATCGTCGGTATCGTCGCTTCGCCGACGCCGATGGTGCCGATCTCTTCGGATTCGACCAGCGTGATGTCGAGCAGCTGCCCCAATTGTCGCGACAAGGCGGCGGCGGCCAGCCAGCCCGCGGTACCACCGCCCGCGATGACGACTTTCCTGATGCGCTGCTCGGCCATGTTCGGCTCCTATCGGTTGATGCGCTGGAGGATCTTGGCGCGCAACCGGCGTGCCGACATCGAATCCAGCGGCGCGAGTTCGCCCTGTGCGTGCTCGGGCAGGTGCTCCCGAGCCTGATCCGCAGGGCCGAAGACATAATGGTCGAACATCGCGCGCCACGCCTGCTTCTCGTGATCGGGCCGATCGCGCAACGACAACAGGCCGTGAAGCAGCGTGTTCATCGGCGTATCCATGAACCGTGGCACCGCGTTCCACCAATAGTTGATCATCACGTTGAACGGATCCAGCGCCTCGACATTGTGCCACCACAACGCCGGGTAGAGCAGTACGTCGCCCGGCTCTAGTTCCGCGACCTCAGCATGCGCCAGCGCCTCGGCAAAGCGTGGATACCGGTCGAGATCGGGTGCGCGGAGGTCGACCATACTCACCACCTGTCCGGCCGGCGTCGGCTCCAGGGGGCCGGGGTAAAGGTTGGCGACCTGGTCCGGCGGGAACAGCGTGAAGCGTCGTCGGCCGACGATGCAGCACGCCAGATTGTTCGACATGTCGTAATGCGTCGAGGCGGTGGTATGATTGCCGATCCAGATGCTGACCAGCGGTGGGTTCTCGACGAGCTGCGGGTCGCCGAACGGCAGCGCCGCCCGCGCGCGAAGACCAGGCAGGTACAGATCGATGTCGGTCGAGCCGATATAGACGGCGGGGGCTTCCGGATCGCCGAGGCCGGCAAGAAGCTGGTCGAGATAGCCGGACAGCGAACCGCTCTCTCGTTTGAAGTTCAGCGCGGTGCAATCGTCGGAATACCCGAAGCGGCCGCCGATCGCCGGATCTCCGACATACGCCGTCACGGGACGGCCACCGTCAAACTGCTTGAGCCATGTCATCGCCGGCTCTGCACCTTCCAGCCCGACAGCGACCAGCGGCAAATCGCTGGCGATCCCGCGCAGGATCACCGGAACGCCATCGGCGATCAGGTCGGCGATCGGCACGCTGATCGCGCTCGCGCCCTCGATGACACGCGTACGGCGCGTGATACCTGCCACCGGGATCAATCGTTCTGGGTGAGCAGAGATTGCTTGCGCGCAATCAACTGCTGGATGTTGCCGAGCGACGCCGCGGCCAGGATGGCAAGACGCAGCACGCCCGATCGGTGGAGCCGATCGAGCGGTTCGCCTTTCAGAGCGGCTAGATGCTCGAGGTCGACGACCAGCACGTCGGCTATGGTATAGCGGCGCTCTTCGCTGACATCGACGGTGAGCGTTACCGGCGTGAGCAGGCCAGCCTCGTCAAGCGCGGTATAGGCAGCCGGCGCGGTCTCCAGCCCCTCGTACAGCAGGCGGAGCACGCCGGTGATATGTTCCAGATACGGTGTGTTGCCGCCATGTTCTAGGAACAGCGGCAGGCCGGTGCTGTCGCCGACGCGCCCGTCGTCAAGATCGACGTGCAGCATAGGCTCGCCGACATCGTCTCCGGAGGGGCGAACCATCCCGATCGAGAAGGGGCCGCGCTGGTGACTGGCGGGCACATAGCGGCTTGTCCAATAGTCGCCGGACAGGAACAGGTTCTCGTCGCGGTCCAGCCCCAATAGGGCATAGGCCTGCAATCCCTCGTCACGGCGGCGGAATATGATAGCGAATTCGCGCTGCACCTCCTCGAACTCCGCGGGGAATATCAGTGTCTGATTGGCCGCGTCGCCGAACGCGGCGCCCGCTCGCGGGCTTACGCGTAGATCGGCATGGTCGATATTGTTGATCTGTACGGGATTCATCCGCTCCGGTCCTGTTGTTGCCTCACGCTTATCAGCGTGACGGCGACCGACAAAGGAAAAGGCCGCTGCACGGCACGGCGGCGGCCTTTTTAGTGGTGCCGGGAGTGGACCAAGATCCACTCCCGCCGTCATCAGAAACGATAGCGCGCGCCGAGATAATAGCGTGGCTTTAGTTCCTGCACATACACCAGGTTCGTCTCGGTACGAGCATATTGACGGAACGGTTCGCTGGTCAGGTTGACCGCTTCGAGCGAGACCGAGAACGCCTTCGTGACATCGTAGCTTATGCTGCCGTCCAACGTACCGAACGCGGCTGTGAACAGCGGATTGCGATTGCCGCCCTGGTTCGTAGCCGCGAGATACTTGTCGCGCCAGTTGTACGAGACGCGAGCCGAGATACCGCCCTTGTCATAGATTGCCGTCAAGTTGGCGCTGTCGCCCAAACCGCTCAGCGCGAAGATGTTGACGTTCGGATCGGCATAGGGGTCCACGTTCACGTCGCCACTGACCTTCGTGTACGAAACCGCGAAACCGAAGCCGGTCTGACCGAAGAAGTTGGTCCAGGCGACTTCGAAGCCGTGAATGTTGCCTTCCTTGTTGTTGACCGGACCGCTGATGGCGAAGTTCACGAGCGGATCATTGGCGTCCCCGACGAGATCGACCGCAAGGGCGAGGGGATTGTAGACCGCATCGCTGATTTCGCCCGTGGCGGGATTGAGCGCACCGCGGAAAGCAGCCGTCGCCGCCGCCTGGTTTCCGCCATTCTGTTGCAGAAGCGCGGCGTAGGCGAACAGATTCCTGTCCGTCTGGGTAATGCCGTTGTTTCTGAGAAACGCCTGCGCAATACCCGACCGCGACCCTGGTGCGCCTGAACCCGGGTCGCGCAGCCCGAACAGGTTACCGTTGGTTATCTGGTTGCCGACGAAGTTGCGCACGTTCTTGTTGAAGAAGCCGACCGAGACGAAACTCGTGGGCTTGTAATACCACTCCAGCGACACGTCGAAATTGTCCGAGATCAGCGGCAACAGCGCTGGATCCTGCCGCGTGGCGGGAGCCGGGGCCGCACCGAGTGCTGTCGGACGGTTTGGAGCGTTTGCCGTCACGGATGCGAACAAATTGCCATAGTCCGCCCGGGCCAGCGTACGGCTGAACGAAGTGCGCGCCATGACGTTGTCGAGCACTTCGATATTGAAGTCGAGCGACGGCAGCAGGTTGTCGTACTTCGACTTCGCGATGACAGCGGCGCCTGGTGGCCCGCCGATCACGGTGAAGTCATTGTCCGATTGCCAGGCTAAAGCCGTCGGTATCGACTGAAGACTGACCGACTTGACCCGGGTCCGTTCGTAGCGAACGCCGATCAGCGCATTGGCACGGCGTCCGCCAATGTCACCGCCCCAAGCCATCTGGCCGTAGACCGCCAAGTTCTTCTCGCCCACGGTGTCGTCCGACGAACCCTGCAAAGCGTCGGGGCGGCCCAGCTTCGCATAATAGGGTGAGAAGATGTCCAGCAGTTCGACCGCATCCCCACGAAATGCGACCAGCGCCGATCCGGTCGAGTTCGGGTTATACTTGTCGAACTTGCAGGTCATGCAATAGGTTTTCACGAGATCGCCGGCGAGTTCCTGGACGCGGCCAGTGTCCGTGATGCTCCAGTCGCCAAGAATCTGCTGGTTATTGGAACTTGCCGAGCGCGTCGTTGCATCGACATAGTTGCTGCCGACCACGAAACGGCTATCGTTGCCGAGATCCCAGCCCAGCTCGCCACTGAACTGGTTGACCCTCGATTCTTGCTTGGAGAAGATCCGACGCGCGACCTGCGTGCCCAAATCGCCGATGTCGAGGATATTGTTGCAATTGCCGCCGCGGCCGCCGTTGGTCGCGTTGCAATCGTTCAGAGTTTCCGACTGCTGCGGGAAGCCGCTGCTGAAGTCGACTTTGTGCGTAGCGCGAACCGGAGCGCCGATCGAGATCGTCGTCGCCGACGTGCCGTTCGCATTGTCCGGATTCGTGGTCGACTTCGAATGGTTTGCATCGAGCTTCAGCGACAGCACATCGGTGAAGTTCCACTTGACGTTACCGCCAACCGAGTAGAGCTCGGTCTTCGTGGCGAACCGTTGCTGCTCGTACCCCTTATCCGCCTGCTTAGCCTCGGCCAAGATGATCGCAGTCTGCATCTTCTTGTTGTCGTCGAAGGTAACGTCGCTAAACGGCCGCTGGAACCAGTTGGTCTGCTCGCTGCGCTCGTCGCTCAACTTGTTGCGCGCATACAAGCCGTCGATCGTGATCTCCAGCCGATCCGTAGGCTTGAACTGGATGTTGGCCTGCCCGTTGATGCGCTCGCGGCGATTCTCGGAGAACTGGTAGCGGCTGTCGTTCGGGATTTGCACGTACTGCGTAGTAGGACGGTTCGTGATATTCGTCGTCGGCGTGATGTACGCGCCCGCCGTATTCAAGAAATCGGCCAGCGGAACGATGTTCCAATAGTTCGGGTTCGACTGGATCGATGTCGACTCGCGTAACTGATAGCTGCCGAAGACGTTGACGCCGAAGGTTTCGCTGGGGTTTTTCCAGTTGATCAGGCCAGATAGTTCGGGCGTGACCTTCTTCAGATTGGCCTCAGCATTCTCGACCGAACTGTCGTATAGTGCCTTGGCGCCAATCGAGCCCGACAGGCCGTCTTCGCGCGCGTCGAGCGGCCGGCGGGTGATGACGTTGATCGCAGCGCCGATGCCGCCCGTCGGAATGTTCGCCCGGCCGGTCTTGTAGACTTCCAGCGTGGCGACGCCTTCGGACGCTAGGTTCTGGAAGTCGAACGAGCGGCCTGTGCCGACCGCGAAGGCGTTGCCCGTGCTGGTATCGATGCTGGTCGACGCCAGCTGACGGCCGTTCAGCGTCACGAGGTTGAAGCCGCCGCTGAACCCGCGGACCGCGACCTGCGAGCCTTCGCCATTGGCGCGAGTGATCGACACGCCGGTGATCCGCTGCAGCGATTCCGCGAGGTTGGTGTCGGGAAACTTGCCGATATCCTCGGCCGAGATGGCATCGACGACGCCCGCGGAATTACGCTTGATGTCGATCGCGCGATTGAGACTGGCGCGGATGCCGGTGACGACGATTTCGTTGGCCGGACCGGCCGCCGCGTCGTCGGGTGTGCTAGCCGCGGGCACCGTGTCGGGTACCGTCTGCTGGACGGTCGTCGTCTGAGTGCTCTGGCCGGTCGCAGCGGTGGTCGTCTGCGCGATCGCAGTGCTGGAAGCGGCCAGCCCGGTCACGACCGCAATGGTCGATACCGAATGCGCGAGCGTGCGCGAAAATTTCATCATAAATCCTCCCCCATTCCCGGCCGCCCTAATCAGGCCGGATTGCACACGATCGTTGCCGTGTATGATAGGGCTACCATCAGGGGAGCGAGTGTCAACCGCGCGAGGGAAGTAGACCCGTACGATCGTCAGAACTCGATCGACCGACGTCGCGAACAATCCTTACGGAATACCATGATTTACAGGGGTTTACCTGATCAGATCACCGCCCCAGGATATGATGTCTCGATTCCATCAGTATTGAACGTAATGGAATCTGTCTCAGCTGTGATAAAATAAGCACTATTATGATAGTATGAAGACGGTATGCGGACGGCGCAGTCTGGGAATCACGGTTACGCCGAAGAATTAGTTTTAAGGTCAGTCATTGTTACCCAATAACACCGACTCGCCGCGGGATACCTTGGGGTATGTACGTAGACTTCATTGCGGGCAAATGTACTTGAAGCAGTTTCGTGGCCGGATTGCAGTCACATGATTCCCACCGTTAGCGATACGGATCGTTGCGGCACCCGCAATCCGTAGGGACTGCCACCGCGCGATTGGACCGATTTGGAAAGGGGGGGGGCTCGCTGGCCCATCAGTTGCGCTCGCAGGGCTGCTTTCGCATCAGCGCGGGTTGACGCCTGTCGAAAGCACCGCGTTGCTCGAAACGACGGGCGTGCCGATCAAGGAGGTCGCGCATGACGCAGGGAAGGGTGGTCCGGCGCCGGTTCGCCAGACGCGCTCAAACCTCACGAAGTTCGGTTCCTGCAGCTTTCGCTAGCGATCCGGCTATCAAGGCGTGCGGCAGGCTAGTCGCAGTCACCGCTCAGTTCGACGAGGCGCGCCATCGTGGCGCGCCTTCCGTGGTTTACATCCGGAACGAGACCGACGCGACGTACGTGCGGCCGTTCTTGTAGAACGCCGTCGGCCGATTGCGTGAGCCGCTATACTGCGTGTACGTCGAGTCGAGCAGGTTCTGTGCGTTGACCGTCAACGTGATCGCCTTGGTCAGGTTGAAGCCTGCCGAGAAGTCGAGCTGGCTGTACGGTGCGACCATGTCGATCGAGTTCAGGCGTCCGATCGCGCGGAAATACGACGACCTGTAGTTATAGCTCAGGCGCGCCTGGAACGGTCCGTTCTCGTAATACGGGATCACGTTGACGGTGTGCTTCGACAGATAGGGCAGGTTCAGCCCCTCGTCGGTCGAGCTCTCGGCGTAGGAGTAGTTCGCCTGCAGGCCGAAGCCGTGCCAGATCTCACCCTGCGCCGAGACCAGCGCGCCGTTGACGTTCGCCTTGCCGCCGTTGAGCGGCTGAGACACGAGATACGACGCGTTGCTCTGCGTCAGCTCGTTGAAGAACGTCTGGCGGCTGAGGCCGTTGAGGATGTAGTCCTTCACCTCGCGGCGGAACAGCTCGAGCGACAACAGCGTCCCCTCGCGCGGATAATATTCCGCCGACAGTTCGTAGTTGGTCGACTGGTACGGCTTCAGGTTCGGGTTGCCGCCGCTCGCATCGAGCGTGATGTCGTTGCGACCGACCGAACCACCCAGCTGCTCGTAGCGCGGACGTGCGATCACCTTGGCGACGCTGCCGCGGAAGATCAGGTGCGTGCCTGCTTCATACGCGACGTTCAGGCTGGGCAGGAACTTCAGATAATCGTTCTCGACCCGCTGCGGCACGATCGTCGGCAGGCTGCCGTCGGTGCTGGACACCTGATCGGAGTAGTTCGACACGTTCTTGGTATAGACCAGACGACCACCGATGTTGCCGCGGAAGCCGCTCTGGTCGAAGTTCAGCTGGACGTAGTTCGCCGCGACCGTCTCGTCGACGATGTACGACGCGGTCGGCTTGGCGACGGCGACGTTCACCGAATTGGCGAGGATGTCGATCACGGTCTGCTGCGACAGGTTGATGTACTGGGTCGCGTTGCCGGTGCCGCCGGTGCCGTCGAACGTGCCCTTCGGCGTGGTCATCGTGTCGACGCCGAGGCTCGCCAGCGTGTAGTTCGAGGTCGAGTAGTTGTTGAAACCGCTCGCGTTCAGGCGGTTGCGGTGATCGGTGAACTTGCCGCCGATGCGGATTTCCTTGAACGGCCCCGCCTCGAACGGAATGACCGCGTCATAGCCCGCGTAATAATCGCGATCGATCGTCTTGGAGAAATCGATGCCACCCGCGCGCGCCGCATTCAGCTGCGTGCCGTTGACGATGACGGGAGCGCCATCGATCGTCTGCAGCTGCGGGCTGTTGCTGCGACGATAGTTGGCAGGATTGGTCAGGTCGCCGACATAGTCGACGTTCGCGCTGTCCGAGGTGAAGCCGTAGCTGTACGGAAGGTCGGTCCGCACATCGAGCAGATATTCGGGATTGCGCCCGCCGATCGCCTTGCTCCAGCCGCCGGTCGCCGCCACGGTCGCGCCGCCGGGACCTTCCCACTCGGCGACGAAGTTGAGGTTGTCGGTGGTCAGCTTGGTCTTGCGGATCAGCAAGTCGAGCTGCGCGCTCTGGCTGCCGGCCGAGGCCGCGCCGAAGCTCGCATTGGTGACGACGCCGTTCGCGACCGTCGCCGACTGGAGAACGTCGCCGCTCCACGCGCCGGGGATGACGTACATCGACTGGCTGCTGTTGTTATAGTTGCCGTCGATATGCAGACCGTTTAGGGTCAGCGTGATGTCGTCGGTCGGCTTGGCCTGGACCGTACCGACATAGCTGATGCGCTTACGCTCCTGCGTGAAATACGCGTAGTTGATGCCGAACGGCGACACCGCGTTGGCGAGATCCTGGCGCGTGCCGCCGGTGACCGTCGCGGCCGTGTTCTTCAGCACCGGCTGGCCGCTCGCATCGCGGATCAATGCGTTGTTCGCATCCTTCTGGAAGAAGCGGTCGCCGGCATTCTCGAACCCGAAGAATTCGACACCCGAGCGCGTCAGGCTCTGCTTGTCGTAGGTGACGGCGCCGAGCACGCCGAACGTGCCGCCTTCGTTGTGCCAGCTGTACAGGCCCGACGCGCGGACGTTACCCTTGTCGGCGCGGTCGTTGTACGAATAGCCGCCCGAGGCGAAGATCGAGTTGGCGGGCGTGTCGAGCGGACGGCGCGTGCGGACGATGACCGTGCCGCCGATGCTGCCTTCCTCGATGCGTGGCTCGGGCGACTTGTAGACTTCGAGGCGCTCGACCAGTTCGGGCGCGAGCAGCGAATAGTTGAAGGTACGGCTGGTCGGGTCATTGTCGTTGCCGCCCCAGTCCGCCGAAGCGACCGCGTGGCCGTCGAGCAGCATGCGGTTGAGCGCGGGGTCGGTGCCGTGGATCGCGACCTTCTCGCCTTCGCCGAAGCGACGATCGATGCTGACGCCGGGAACATGCGAGAGGGATTCGGCGACGTTGCGGTCGGGGAACTTGCCGATCGCCTCGGCGCTGATGACGTCGACGATCGCGTTGGCGTTGCGCTTCACCGCGATCGCGCTGCGCAGGCTGCCGCGAATACCAGTGACGACGATGTCCGTATCGGCGCCGTCCGGGGCGGGATCACCCTGGGGCGCGGTGGCGACGGGGGCGGACGATGGCGCGGGCGCCGACTGGGCGAGAACGGGTTGCGCGAAAACTGGTACCAGACCGAATATCGCCGCACCGGATGCCAGCAAAACCTGCTTACGGAAAACCATCGTCAAAAGCCCCTTCCCATCGACGCCGCAGCGCCACCCTTAGACACGGTCCTGCCCGTATCGCTCGACTCACCTCACTGGCCGGACCTCTAAAGGGTACTGTCATCGCAGCGTGGTATTGGTAATATATAACCAATCTAATTCCTGACGCTATCGGAAAATTACAGTTTCGCGTCGACTTATGGCCCTGCAAAACTTGCGATCACCATGAGATAGCGATGCGCCGCGTCGACTGATTAGATTTGAAGCTGGCAGAGGTGACCCGGCAATCTCAAAATGCCACTACAGAACGACCTTACCAATCTATAGCATACAGCAAGCGGCGTCCGTCGTCCGCATTGTCCATCCGGCTGCCGAACTCAAAAAACCGCCGGGTTAGTCGTCCGGCGAGTGTGGGCAGCTTATAGGACCACGAATGTTCGGCTAGATCGATTGGTCCGAAATGCGACCATCCGTGATCTGCGTATGACGATGCGCTACGGATCGCGCGCGACCTGATGCCGAAAAATCCGGGTTCGGTCCTGGTTTCGGTTGGAAGGCAGGCGAGATCCAGCGTCGCTGAGCGCAATCTATGCCGAACAATCGCGCGCGGGGATCGTCTCCGACTCGTTCGAAGGCCCGCCGATCATGTGGAGGGCCAACAGCAGCAAACTGGCGAGGCGTTTCATCGAAACACCTCGCCAGTTTGCGATCATCCGCGCGCGTGCGCTCGGTCGACCGGTCGTTCTAACGTCTCAGAAGTTGATCCTCACACCGACGTTGCCGGCATAGGATCGCTGTTGCGAGGACAACACGCCGGTTCCCGTGGCGTAGAGGACCAGCGCGGAGGCGAGCGGCAGTTGGAGTCCGGCCTTGCCGACGAACGCGCTTTGCGAAGGTCGTGCGCCTGCGATCGTGAACGAGGGATCGGCCAGCGCGACAAAATCGACTCCGATATCACGGTCGCGGCGGAACTCGTGGAGGTAGCTCGCTTCGATCATCGGCCGCAGCGCGAGGCCGTTCCCGAAGGGCACGCTGCCATCCATCCGCAACCCGACATTCACTGGCAGCGACGTCGTGGTCTGCTTGCCCGCCTGCAACGCCAGCACACTGCCGCGCTCCGCGAACGCATCGGTGTAGAGACGCGCATATTCCACCGCGACGAACGGCGTCAGGTCGAACGACTGGACGGCTATGCGCTGACCGATTTCGCCGCGCAGGCGCAACTCCGCGGCGTCGTACCGTGCGATCTCGGTTTCGCTGGCGACGCTGCCGATCCCGCCCGCAGTCCGCGTCGTACGGATCGCATAATGGCCATAGCCCAGCGACCCGCGTACATACGTGCCCGTCGGCAGCGCGTACGAGGTGTAGGCCGAGACGTGGTAGCTCGACGCCTTGCCCTTGGTCGCGCGCGCCGCGGTGTTGAAGCGGGTGTCGAGCCCGCCCGCGACGAAACCGGCACGCCACCCGGTCGAGACTTCAGCGTCGAGTCCGATCAATCCGCCCCAGCTGTTGCTGCGGCGATCGACCGTACCGTCGGCGTCCCGGCCGTCAGTCCATTCCCGACCACCCAGTGGCCCGCCCCAGAGGTGCATCTGGGTATCGGTCAGGACTGCACGCTGCTGATCGGTCACGGCATCGCCGAATACCCGCCCGGCAAACAACGCTGCGCTGTTCGCGTCGGCAAGGCCTTCACCCGAGAGGGTGTCGAGCGCTGCAGTACCGGCCGCTGCCGAGCCCTGGCCCGTGGCGTAGACCGTGTTGAGCAACGTTGCCGCACCGGCGCCGCTCGCCAACGGCACCGCGCTGGTCAGCGCCGCCGCGACGCGTTGCTGGTTCGCGGTGACCCCGAGTGGACGATAGTCGATATCGGTCCGGTTGAGGTTCAGGCTTGCCGCCGTCGTCGAATAGTCGAGCACAGCGCGCAGGTTGGTGGGAACGCCCGTGACGCCCGCGAAGCTACCCGACACTCCACCGGCTGCCGTGACCAAAGTGATGCGCGTGACCGGTAGCGTGCCGACCGAACCCTGGACGCGCACCGTGCCGTCGAGTTTAGCCGCGCCGGATACGACCGTGCGGGTTGCAAGCGTAGGCGATACCGTCTGCACCAGCGTCGCGCCGCTGGCGAGCGTGAGCGGACCGTTGATCGTCAGCGTGCCCGGCGTCGTACCCATGCCCGGCACCAGCGTGCCGCCACTATTGACCGTAACGGCGCCGGTGCTGCCCGTACCACCAAAGACTGCGCCGGTGTTGACGGTCGTCGCTGAGACGATCGAGCCGGTAACGGCCAGCGCGCCGCCATTGACGATCGTCGGGCCGGCATAGCTGTTCTTCCCCGTCAGGGTCAGGCTGCCGGTGCCATTTTTGGTCAGCCCGCCGGTTCCGCCGATATCGTTGCCCCAGCTGTCGGTGGCCGCATAGCCGCCCTGCGCGGCGTCCATCGTCACTGCGACCTGGCCGTTGAACGCGCCATAGCCGTCGTTCGCGGCATAGAGGTTCAGCTGGCCCCATCCGTCCAGCGTGTTGCCGGTGAGCACGGGATAGCCCGAGGGGAGGGCGGTAGTCGCGAGGATCTCGGTCCGCTGTGCATCGGTCAGATACCCGAACCGCGTCAGCAGCAGCACTTGCGCCTGCACCGGCACGTCCGCGGCGGTCATCGCCTTGACCGGACCGACCGGCGCGAAGCCGTAGGTCATCTCGGCAAGGTACGTCGCCTTGTTCTGTGCGACGTTGGCATACGCATCGGCTGCGGTTGCGCCAGACGCGTTGGCGGCGGCGATGCATGCCGTGACGGTCGCGGTGCCGCAGGCGGACGCCAGATAGGACTGGGTCTGGGTATAGGCCTGGTAGATTGCGTACGCTCCGGCATTGGCGGGGTTGGTCCAGTCGAGGCGATTGCCCTTCGCGTCATACAACGCGGCGTAGATATTCGTCGCCGACAGCGCCGTCGCCTCGATCCGCGCACCCATGATGTCGAGCGGCGAATGCATCCCGGCGAGGATGCGATTGGTGCCCAAGTCCGCTGCGCGCGCGAGCAATTCCTGCCCTTGCTGCGGGATCAGGAACGCCGTGCCCAGCGCTTGCAGCATGCCCGAATTGGTGTGCCCGCTCGGATAGGCGCCGTCGGCATAGGGGTTGGACGAGTTGATGATTTGAAGCATCGGCGTCGGTACGTTGACGTCGGTCGTCACGCGGTAAGGTCGCGGCGAGGCACCGATGCCGGGAACATATTCGCCGACCTTGAACGTCGCCGCGGTGAACTTGCCCGCGGAATCAAACGTGCCGAAATTGGGTGCGGTGATCGGCTTGCCGCCATTTGCCGCGACCATGTCCGCCGTCACGACGAACCCGCGTACCCACTGCGTCGTGGAGGCGTAGGGCGCAGGCGTGGTGAAGCTCGACAAATACGACGGCACGATGATCGCCGCGGTGTCCGACAGCGTCAGCGCGCCGCGATTGGTGTTGACGTTGTAGTTGGCGAACCGCGGATCGAGCGGGTCGATCGGCGGGTTCTCGCCCTGATACCGCGCGAACGTCCGCTTGGCGGGCTCGGTCGACGAACTGGCGCGCACCGTGTTGTTGATGAACGCGACTGCGGCGGCCAGCGGCGTTGCGGTACCGTTGCCGAACTTCTCGGCGCCCGGGCTGAAGCTGTTGCCGAGATTGATGTTGGCGACATAGTCGGCGAGCGTCGCCGTCGCATAGCTGGTCGGGGTAAGCGTGTTCGGCGCCGACCCGCTGGTCGAGGCACCGGCGCCCGCCATGTAAAGATTGGTCAGCGCGCCGAGGCCATTCAGGATGCTGTAGGCCTGGTTAGTGCGATCGTCGTGGATCGCCGCCAGGGTCTGGCTTGGCGTGCGCGCGTTGGTCATCGTGACAACGGTCTTGTAGTTCTGCACCATCACTTCGGGATGGTCGCGGATCAGGTTCACATAGCTGTCGAGCAGCTTCGGAACGATGCTGCCGATCGCCGGATTGCTCTCGTTGACGTAGTTGACCGGTGGCGATGTCGGGATCGTCTGCGCCGCGATCGACAGCGGCGTCAGCATCGTTGCCGACGCTGAACAGACCATGATTTTACTTAAAGACACACCATCCCCTTACGCGTTTCGAAGCGGGGCATGGCATCCTGCGGCGACGGTTTTATGCGACTTATGTTGCAGGTGCGTCACAAAGACGGGGGCGGGGAGTGATCGCTTGGGCGGTCAGGCTGCTGGACGATAAGTCCGACATAACGCAAACTTCGACAAGTCGAGTGCCGCCAGAGCGGGTGCTTGCGGCGCTCACATTATCTTCCGCAGTGCAGCGAAAAACTGCCCGATGGGCATTGGAGGCCCGCATCAGACCTTCCAGTCATGGCGGGGTTGGCCACGCTATATTGTCGCGTCGGACAGGTCGCGAATGCGTGACCCCTGTCTCGCGACCGTCTCGCCGTTCGACGAGGGGCATCGCATCCTCGTCGAACGGCGCAGCGCTATCAGGCGGCCTTCGCGGCCATCCGTGCGGCCAGCTTTTCTTCCTCGGTCCAGACCTTCCGCTCGCGCGGTGCCTTCGCCGGCTTGACCTGCTTGACCGGGCCGCCACCCAGCACGGGGGCGCGCTTGGTCGAATGGCGTGCCACTTCGCAGTGCCATTCGTGATCGTCCTGGACGGTCAGGGTGCGACCGATCTCGCGCTCGACGTCGTGCAGCCAGGCGCGCTGTTCGGCATCGCACAGCGTGATCGCGAACCCGCTGCGACCGGCGCGACCAGTGCGGCCGATCCGGTGGACATAGCTTTCCGGCAAGCTCGGCAGGTCGTGGTTGAACACGTGCGTCACGGTGTCGACGTCGATCCCGCGCGCGGCGATATCGGTCGCGACGAGCACCTGGACGGTACCGGCGCGGAAGGCGTCGAGCGCACGCTCGCGCTGGCCCTGCGACTTGTTGCCGTGGAGCGCCTCGGCGGTGATGCCGGCCTCGCCGATGAACGCGCAGACGTCGTTGGCGATGTTCTTCTGCAACGTGAAGACGACCGCCTGACCCATGTTGGGGGTCTTGAGCAGTGCCAGCAGCGCCGCTTTCTTGTCGGTCGCATCGAGGAACATCACCGACTGGTCGATCCGGTCGACGGTGGTCGACGGCGGGGCGATCTCGACCTTCGCCGGATCGCGCAGCAGGCTCTCGGCCAGCGCGGCGATCGACTTCGGCATGGTCGCAGAGAACAGCAACGTGTGGCGATCCGTCGGCAGCGTCGCGACGAGACGTTCGATCGGCTTGGCAAAGCCCATGTCGAGCATCTGGTCGGCTTCGTCGAGCACCAGCGCCTCGAGCTGCGACAGGTCGCAGAGCCCCTGATCGACCAGATCGAGCAGGCGACCCGGTGCGGCGACGATGATGTCGACCCCTGCTTCGAGCGCCTTGACCTGATGGAACTGGCTGACGCCGCCGAAGATCGTCATCACGCTCGGCTTCAGATGGCGACCGAAGCTCTCGAACCCGGCGGCGATCTGCGACACGAGTTCACGCGTCGGCGCGAGTACCAGGATGCGCGCGCCGCCCTTGGGTGCAGGGCGGGGGTCGGCAGCGAGGCGGTGGAGCAACGGCAGCGCGAAGGCGGCGGTCTTGCCCGTGCCGGTCTGCGCCATGCCGAGCATGTCGCGCCCCTGCAGCAACATCGGGATCGACTGCGCCTGGATCGGGGTAGGGTGGGCATAGCCTTCCTCAGCTAGCGCCTGCAGCAAAAACGGCGCCAGGGAGAGATCGGCAAAGGTCATGGTCATGGTCACGCGGCGCCTCCAGCGCTGAGCTAAACTGCGCCTTGTAGGCAAGCATCTTGTGAGCGCGGGCTGGTAGGTGCGATGCTGCACTGCGTCAATGTCGAAAGCGAGGCGCGGGTGGTTGCGGTGAAGCACTGCCTCAACCAGACTGGAGCGTCACCGGCCGGGTTGCTGATCCCGCCAGATCCAGCGCAGCACGTCAGGCAGGATCGATCCGCCATCGGCATCCGAATGCGTACCCTCGGTCCAGACATGGTTTATGTCGTACCGCGGCCCCGCGTGCTTTTCCCCGTCCGCATGCGCATTGGCCCATTCGAGCGCTTTCAGCATCTGCTGGTTCGCGAGGAACCAGTTGCCGTGTTCGTTATCCAGGTCGTCGCGCCCGTCCTGAAGAAAGACGCGCAAGGGGCGGATCGCGCTTTTCCGGATCAGGCCGGGATAGGTATCCCCGCCATAAGCCTGCGGCGTACCGTCCGGGCCGAGTTTTAGACCGATCGAGGTATAGCTGCCGATGAAGCTTATCACGTTGCCGTACGCGTCCGGATGGCGCCATGCGACCGTCCATGCGGCGATCGCACCACTCGATGTGCCGCCGATCGCGCGTCGCTTCGGATCCGCCGAAAACCGCCATCGCCGCGCCACGGCGGGCAGCAACTCGTCCAGTGTCATCCGGGCATAGGCGTCAGAAAGCGCGTCATACTCCTCGGGCCGATGGTCCGGGTTCTGCATGCCGAGCGTATCGGGATACCGGGCGGAGACATTCCCCGGCGTGACGAACACGCCCAGCGTCTGCGGAATGGCCTTCTGCTCGATCAACGTATCGAGAACCGCGGGAAGCCTCAGCGACCCTTCCGGATTGACCGCGCGCTGGCCATCCTGGAACAGCAGCAGATTGGGTGGCCTCGACGCGTCGTAGCCCGCTGGCACATACACCCAATAGCGCCTGACCGTGCCCGGATAGACTTTGGAGTGAAGCTCGAACGGGCCCTCGACCCTGCCGTGGGTCAACGAAGTTCTCGCCACGGCGTCGGCCAGCCTGACGGCAGCTACCGACGTGGTACCCGATGCCAGCGCCAGCAACATCGTCGCCATGATGATCGTCCGCATCGCCGTTCCCCAATCGTCGCAAGGGTCCTACCACAGGAGGATCGGCAAGATCGACGGGGCAATCGATAGCGCGCTCGGACCTCTGCCACACTCGTCGCGGTAGCGTAGCGTCGGCATATGCGTTGTTGGGATTGGCGAAGGCGGTCTTCCCGACCGACGCGGCGCAGAGGAACGCCGGTCCAAGCACCGCATCATACCATCAATTTCCGTCGCCGCTACGTGGGGATCGGTGCACGTACGCCAATGACAGCCGCGCGAGGTTCGTGGACCTGCTCGACGCAATCGTAGCGAACGGGATCACGACGGTCGTCGATCGAGCCCTCGCCTTCGACGACGCGCCGGGCATCTCGGCAAGGTGATGATCGCGTTCCGACCGCTATTAGCCGCTTAAATCACGCGATCCTGTCGGCAAACGCGCGAGGTACGCGAACGACCGTGCCGTGGCGCGCGTTCTCGGGAAACCGGATGCGCGTACTTTCGTCGGTCCAGTGGACGAAGTCCGTGGTCGAGGCGCCACCGAAGCGATGCTGCTCGTACACATCGTAATAGACCGTATAGCGGTCGCCGAGCCGTATCGCCGTCGGTCCCTCCGTCATCGGTTTGGTGAACGGCGCGCTGACCGGCCCGAACGGACCGGTCGGCGAGGCCGCGGACCGGCTCACCAGCCACCGCCGCGTTTCGGTGTCGTGCGTCTCGTCCTTGTAGATCAGCCGCAACCCGCCGTCGGCCAGCTTCATCCAGGTAAAGTCGATCGAGTCGGTACCGGGATCGAACAACAACTTAGTCGGCGTGAACGTACGGAAATCCTTGGTGCGCGTATAATAAGGACGCAGCTTGATCCCCGCAAACTTCTCGCCGGCAGTCGCCCCGAAACGGCCGTCGATGCTGCTCGACCACATGAGGACGAAGTCGCCCCGCGCACGATCGTAAATCGCCTCGGGCGCCCAGCTGTTACGGACGCCGACAAAGCCTTTCATCACCGGGATGGTCTGTTGCGGCGACCAGTGCATCAGGTCGCGCGACGTGGCGTGACCAATGACGGGGCCGAACCAGTCGCTCGTCCAGACGATATGCCAGAGCCCATCCGGTCCCTGCAACAGGTTGGGATCGCGCATCAGCCTGTTCTCGCCGACCATCGGCGTCAGGAAGCCGCGACCATTGCCTAGCGCGCGAAAGACATACCCATCGTCGCTGCGGGCGAGCTTGAGCCCCTCGCGACCCTCATCCTTGTCGGTGAAATAGCTGAGCAAGAACACGTCGTCCGGCGCGGGACGCGCGGAGACGGGCAGGGCGGCACACCCGATTGCAGCACCGATACCGGCAAGGGCCGTACGCCGGTCGATGAAGTCCATGGTCGAATGCTCCGATACGGCGCATGCGCCCGAGTTCAACGATCAGTGTGACAGCTGGATCGGTCATGTAAAGCACGCAGCATTTGGAGCACCTCGGGGCGGGCATAGCCCTGCCGCCGATCACGCCCGCATCGCGTACCGACGACAATGTTCCAGATATCCCGCCTCATGGCTTCCCGCCAATGACACGACGCTCTCCCACAGCCAGTTCGGCGCATCGATCGCGCCGCGACGGTCCGCATCGAGCACGCTCGCCCATTCGTGGCGCGTGTCCGTATCCATCTGGCGTGCGTGCGCCTTGCCGACCACGAAGGCGAGATACCGCGCCGCCTTTACGGCCTGTCCCGCGCTGAACTGCTCGACCTCCAGCTTCAGGTCCTGCGGCGACAATTCGCGAACGAACAGCGTCCGATCGAGCGCACGCGCCGCGACCATCCGGCTACCGAGGTGAGGAGACAGCGCGCGTGCAGCCTCGACGACGCGGGCCGCCTGGTCGGTCGGCATCTTCGCACCCTTTGCGGCAGGCGCGATCGGTGTCGTCGCTTCCTTCAAGTCGATCAGCGCATAGTCGGACCGCCCCTTCGCGTTCTTTAGCCCGACCAGTGCCGCAAACCGCAACAGCCCGAGCGAACTGCATCCCTTCATCCAGTAGGCGGCGTCGACCAGCCGGACGGTCCGGTCCCGGTCCTTCGCGTCGAGCGAGAGAACCAGCGCTGCGACGTCCGGCTCGGTGACCAGTTCGGCGAGCGCGTCTCGTTCGGATTGCTCCAGCGGCCAGAACTTGTCGCCGAGCGGGATCATCGGCTCCTGCGTCGCGAACCGCTCCTTGGCGAGATGCCGCCAGCGCCGTCCCAGTGCGCGGCGTTTGACGCTGCGAACCGCCTCGGGCTCGGGGCCGGCATCGTTGCTCGCGGGATCGGCCATTGCGCTGGCATAGCCGGTGACCATCTCCTCGATCATGTGCGCGGTCGTCACGCCGGGCAGGTCGGAGCCTCGCGCGGCGGTCGCGAGCGACAGGCCGAGGCGGATCAGGTCGTGCGCCGGGTTGCCGATCACCGCCTGGTCAAGGTCGCGGATTTGGATCGCGATCCGCCCGCCACCATCGTTGATCGGGCCGAGGTTACCGAGATGGCAGTCCCCGCAGATCCAGATCGCCGGCCCCTGCGGAACGGGTCGCGACGCTGGCGACTCGTCGAGCCATTCGTAGAACTTGGCCGTGTTGCCCCTGACATAGGCATGGGTCGAGCGCGCCATCTTCAGCTGGCGCTTGGCGGCCAGGATAGCCGGTCGCTCGGCCAGTGTCGGTTTCGTCATATCGGTCCTTTGTGCCGCGACGGACGGTCCGTCGGGCAGAATATGCGCGTTACGCTCGGTGGACTTGATGCGGCCAGCTCAACGGTAGCCGGCCGCCGAAGCGCTTACGAAAAACCGACGACCGCATGCGGGACATAGGGTTCCTCCAGCCGCGCGATCTCGCGGTCGGTAAGGCCCAGTTCGAGCGCCGCGATCGCATCGTCGAGATGCGCGGTCTTCGACGCCCCGATGATCGGCGCGGATACCTCCGGTTTCGCCAGCACCCATGCGAGCGCCACCTGTGCCCTCGGCACGTCGCGTTCCTTGGCGATCGTTGCGACCGTCTCCACCACCTTGCGGTCTGCCTCGACGGTATGCGCGTACAGCGTCTTGCCGAACTCGTCGGTCTGCGAACGTCCAGTGGTCTCGTCCCAGTCGCGCGTCAGGCGTCCGCGGGCGAGCGGGCTCCAAGGGATCACGCCGACCCCTTCGGCGTCGCACAGCGGCAGCATCTCGCGCTCTTCCTCGCGGTACAGCAGGTTCAGATAATCCTGCATCGTCGCGAACCGCGTCCAGCCATTCGCCTCGCTGACGTGCAGCATCGTCGCGAACTGCCATGCGAACATCGACGACGCACCAATATACCGCGCCTTGCCTGCCTTCACGACGTCATGCAGCGCCTCCAGCGTTTCCTCGATCGGCACGTCGTAATCGAACCGGTGGATCTGGTAGAGATCGACATAGTCGGTGCCGAGCCGCGAGAGACTGGCATCGATCTCGGCCATGATCGCCTTCCGGCTGAGCCCGGCGCCGTTCGGGCCCGGACGCATCCGCCCGTGCACCTTGGTGGCGATCACCACTTCGTCGCGGCGCGTGAAGTCCTTGAGCGCACGACCGACGATCTCCTCCGACGTGCCATCCGAATAGACGT
>Ga0308164_10000709_pt1 | contig 47462 bp, 32 predicted proteins | sample PhyTR2_FD_201031 | JGI IMG/M metagenome (GOLD analysis project Ga0308164, IMG submission 201031) | Phyllosphere microbial communities from UC Gill Tract Community Farm, Albany, California, United States - DLSLT.R2 | ecosystem: Host-associated > Plants > Phyllosphere > Unclassified | place: USA...
AACAGTCTGATTTTGATTATAATATTTGAAATTCATATACAAGTATCTGATTATCAAATATAAATATACAAAAACCCAAAATAATAACCAAAAAAAATCCGCCTCAGTTGTGAGACGGATTCTTTTTTGTTCTTTCAGTCAAAGCTTTTCAGATTATTAGATTTTAAATATAAATTTCAAGAATAGAAATTATACAGAAAAGATTCATCTTTTGAAGAAAAGATTCATCTTTGAAGAGGAAAAACTCCGTAGGAGAGTTATGGATGTAGAAACAGGCATTCTTATTTGCTGAGCTCCGTAGGAGTGAAATGTTTGTCCGGAGGAAAGGTTCTTTTAGAAAATGAACATTGTAGAATCAGAAACCCTTTTAAGATTTATATCTGAAATTAAAAAAAAATAGAACTTGATACGATGTTTTGGTTATTCAAAAATGATGATTTCAACAAATTCTTAGGGAATAATCATTTCAGATAAACTGGAAGTGCAGGCAGTGTTTTTCAGCCTGAAGATAATATCATATCATTTCCGTAATCATCCGTTATTTCTATCTGAAAAATTGAAATTTAACAGATAGAATTTGAATATTTCAACAACATTTCAAGCCCCGGTTTTCAGAGAGGCAGACCCTATATTTATTCAGTATTAAATTTTTACCTTCACTGCTGTTTTATTATATTTGTGGCGCATACTATGTGAAAAATGCTTGACACAAAGCATACGCATTTGAAGAATGTTTTATGAAACTAAATATAAAGAACGAAACAGGTAAACTGAAATCTGTGGTTTTGGGACAGCCCAATTCAATGGGTGCAAATCCTGCTTTAGAAGAAAGTTATGATGCCAAATCATATCATTCTATTCAACACAATATTTATCCTAAAGAAAAAGATATTATTGATGAGATGACCGCTTTCGAAAAGGTGCTCAAAAAATATGATGTCGAAGTTCTGCGTCCCGATATTATTGAAAATTACAATCAGGTTTTCGCCAGAGATGTAGCTTTTGTGATAGAAGATAAAATGATTATTTCTAATGTCATTGCAGACCGTGCAGATGAGCAGGAAGCGTACCGCAACATTTTTGAAAAAGTAAAATGGAGAGACATCATCAATCTTCCGGATACGGCACATATTGAAGGGGGAGATGTCATCGTCTGGAACGATTTTATATTTATAGGAACCTGTTTTTCGCAAGATTACCGAAATTATAAAACGGCAAGAACCAACGAATACGCCATCGAAATTCTGAAAGAATATTTTCCTAAAAAAAGAATTCTGGATTTTGAGCTGAAGAAAGACGACAGAGAACCGTATCAGGGGATTCTTCATCTGGATTGTACATTTAATCCCATTGGTAAAGACAAGTGTATTATTTACAAAGATGGTTTTGTAGACGAAAGTGATTATAATCTGATTATTGATATTTTCGGTGAAGAAAACTGTTTCCATGTGACAGACGAAGAAATGTTTGAAATGTTTCCTAATATCTTTTCTATTTCTCCCGAAGTTGTTGTTTCGGATAAAGCATTTACAAGAATGAATCATCACCTGAGAAACGAGTGGGGAATGACGGTGGAAGAAATTCCTTACAGAGAAATTTCTAAAATGGGTGGTTTGTTGAGATGTTCTACAATGCCTTTGGTGAGAGAGTGATGGTGTCGGAGGGTTTTAGGGTTGGAGAGTTATGAATAGAGAGCAGAACTTAGGTATGGGTTTTAAATCAATGATTTAAAATTGAAAATATAAAATGAATTATTTTCAAGTACCTGGTTAGGATAAGGAGTTGAATGGTATTGATATTTTTTCTATTTTAGTTAAAAATACAAAGATGTCAATAATTAAATTTCATCAGGATCTAAAGGTTTATCAAAAATCTTTTGATGCCGCAATGGAAATCTATGAACTTTCTAAAACCCTGCCGAAAGAAGAGCGGTATTCACTTACAGATCAGATCAGAAGATCTTCCCGATCAGTTTCGGCAAATATCAGCGAAGCTTGGGGCAAAAGAAAATATGAAAAATCTTTTGTTGCAAAACTTACAGATTCTGAAGGTGAGGCAAGAGAAACACAAGCCTGGCTACAGTTTTCTTTAGCGTGTAAATACATAAACGAAGAACAATTTAATAATTTAAACATACAGTATAATCAAATAATAGGGATGTTGGTAATCATGATGAATCAATCGAAAAATTGGTGCACATTTTCACAAACAGAGAAGTAGAGTCCGAGAATGTGGGTTTTGAGTTTTAGAGTATATGAGTTTTAACGGAGATTTTTAAAAATAGATATCCTTCTAATAAACTCCGATCACTCACTTATAGCTAACCCCTACACCTTAAAACACTACAACCCTCCCACACTACAACCCTCCGACACTACAACTCTCCAACACTACAACCCTCCCACACTAAAACCTATGCAGACAACAGATACCGTATTAATGATAGAGCCGATTGCATTCGGATATAATGCAGAAACGGCAGAAAATAATTATTTTCAGATCGAGCAGAAAGGTGCAGATATTCAGTCTAAAGCTTTGGCAGAATTCAGATATTTTGTGGAAAAGCTAAAGAGCAAAGGGATCAATGTCATTACCATAAAAGACACAATTGATCCTCATACCCCGGATTCTATTTTTCCGAACAATTGGGTAAGCTTTCACAAAGACGGAAAAGTGGTTTTGTATCCCATGTTCGCTTCCAACCGACGTGTGGAACGAAGAGAGGATATTATGGAGACTATTAAAGATCATGGTTTTGATATATCAGAGATCGACGACTGGTCTTTACCTGAAATCCAGGGGCACTTTTTGGAGGGAACAGGAAGTATGATTTTCGATCATGATCATAAAATTGCTTACGGATCTGTTTCTTTAAGGCTGGACGAAAATTTATTCAGAGAATTCTGTAAGAAATATGGCTTTGAGCCTGTAGTCTTCCATTCTTTTCAGACAGTAGGATCAGAAAGGCTTCCTATTTATCATACCAACGTCATGATGTGTGTTGCAGATCAATTTGTAGTTATTTGCTTAGATTGTATTGATAATGAACTGGAGAGAAGCAAAGTCATTGAAACGATAAAAAATTCTGGAAAAGAAATTATAGAGATCTCCGAATCCCAAATGCAGCAATTTGCCGGAAATATGCTTCAGGTACAGAATACAAAGGGTGAAAAGTTTTTGGTAATGAGCCAGACAGCATACCAGTCTCTGAACGCAGATCAGATGTCAGCTATCGAAAAATACTGCGAGATCATCTATTCAGATTTAAGCACGATCGAAGTAAACGGAGGAGGAAGTGCACGCTGTATGCTTGCTGAGGTTTTCCTTCCGAAAAAATAAAGATTTCTTAATAAATCTTTTGTAGTGAAACAAAAATGAACTTCACTGGAATTAAATGGATGAGCAATGAAGTTTTAATCTCCTGAAACGGAATAATTCTCCTGCTCAGTGTAATAAAGAACTGCCGAAGTGTGACGAAATATGACAGCAGTTTACCAACTTTTATCGGCACTTCTCAAAAGTTATCCTTCATTAGAACGTTATCTTTGAGAAGTGTTTTTTTTATGAGACAAAGTCAAAGGGAAATAGGGATTGTTTTTATAGGTTATATGGTATCGTATCAGATTCCTCGGTGCTTCGTTGTCAAATCATTTCGATTTTATATATTTATCTGATAATTTTAAACAAGACACTTATGGGATTACTTAAAGAAGAGTACGTACCTGTTGCAGATGCGTTATTGAGAAGCTTAGGTAGGGATTTAGACGAGTTTTCGGCACACAATCCTTTATTCAATGCAGCTTATCGTGCTGCAATGCAAGACAAAACAGATGAGGTAAGAGCCAAAGAGACTGCTGATGCAGTATTGGTACAGCAGAAACTGGCGACACAAGAACTTTACAGAATGGGAGATGAGCTGAATAAACCTCTGAAACTGCTGAATATGGTGATCAGCAAGGCTCCCGTGGAAACTGCTCTGGCAACGAATGTACTTCAGAAGATCAAAAAAAGAAACTTCGAGGGAGTATTGCAGGATCTCCAGTCACTAAAGCAGGTGGTAGCTTCCCAGTCTCTTGTATTGTCGACCTACGGAATGAAAGAAGATACAGAAATCATTCTGGAAAACTCCATTACTGCTATCACTGCAAAAAGTAATGAACAGACTTCTCTCCGCCAGCAGAGAAAAGCCTTTACATCTGCCAACAAAGGACTGTACAGCGACTTATATGCATATATAAGTGATGTTGCCAAACTGGGGAAAATTATTTATCAGGGAGAACAGAAAGCTTCCGAGTATACGATTGACCGTCTTATTGCTATGGTACATGCATCCCGGGCAGCTGGTAAAAAACAGTAAATGAGAAAGGGAAAAAGATGCAGCTCCGTGTAGCGAATTGATCGGCCAGTGCTTGAACAGCACTGGCTTTTTTGTATCCGTTTTACCATTCTGCACGGGAGTAAATGTATTGTGCTTTGTTATCGATAACAACTGATAAAAAAATAAAAGGTCATTAAAACACGACGAGTTCTGTCGCTTTAGAGATTGATCTTTGTACAATAAATAATACAGGAGATGAATGTCTGTTGATTATTAATGCTGATAGCAATAGCCTTGTCGTTGACTTCGTCGCCTTTTTTATTTCTCCAGGAATTTCAACAATTAAAAAATGAGTGAGGTTGGGTTGCTACCGGAATGAAAAAGTGAATGGTAAAACTGAAACTAAAAGTAAAAGTAAATGATTACTAAGAAGGAACATTTGTGTAGGGTATTATTGATGGTAAAGTATATAAATGTCTGTTGATTATTAACGTTGAAGTCAGCAGTAGTCTTGTCGTTGACTTCGTCGCCTTTTTTATTTCTCCAGGAATTTCAACAATTAAAAATAGGTGAGGTCAGATTCTTACAGAATGACAAACTGAATGGTAAAACTGAAAGTGAATTGTTAAAACTGAAAGTGAATTGTTAAACTAAAAGTAAAACTAAATGATTACTAATGATGACCATCTATTTAAAAATAAAATGATATGAAAAAACTTCTATGTATTAACGTATTATCAATATTGAATAAACATCAAGTTTTCCTTAGTAAGGGAATAACTATAAACTTATATTTGCAAAAAATTAACAAAAATTAATAACTAAATCATGAAAAAGATTTACGTGAGTGCAATTCTGCTTTGCACTGCTGCAGTATGGTCTGCACAGGAAGTGGTATGGCAGAAAGACATTAAATCCTCTACTCAGGATTTTCTTTCGCAGGTTACCACCACCATCGATCAGCAGTATCTTATTACGGGGAGCAGCATTCAGGCTAAAAAACTTAGTTCCGATAACAAACAACAGAATAACGGTTATGATTTTCATCTGGTGAAATTGAATCAGCAGGGTGAAGAGGTCTGGGAAAAATATTTCTCGGGACAGAACCATGATTTTCTTTCGGCTACCGTGGCTACCCAGGAAGGTGGCTTTGCGGTAGTGGGCACTTCATATTCTTCGAAGGGTTTGGATAAAAAAGATGATTCCAAAGGCGGAAGCGATATTTGGATGATCAGAATCAATGAATTTGGTGACGAGATGTGGCAGAAAACTCTGGGAACGGCTCAGGATGAAGAAGCCAGAGCGGTGATCCAGACGACAGATTTCGGTTTTTTTGTAGCAGGCAATGTTCAGAATGCCCCGAAAGGTTTCGGATCTAAGGATGTGATGGTTTCAAAACTCGATAAAAACGGAAAAGAACTGTCACAGATTATCGTAGGCGGAAAAGGTTTGGATGAAGTCGAAAAGATGATTCCAACGTTTGACGGCGGTGCATTGCTCGGAATTTATTCCAGAAGTTCCGAGGTACGGGATGCGGGGTCTGATACGAGTTCCGAGGTACGAGGTGCGGGTGAGAGCTCAAATTCCGCAACACGTTTATCCCGAAAACCGAAACTCACTGAGAACTTCGGAGAAGGAGATTTTTGGGTTGTTAAATTAAACAAAGAAGGAAAAGTAGAATGGGAAAAGAACTTTGGGGGGAAAGGTGATGACCATTTGAGAACTTTGGCAATGACTTCTACCGGATATGTTGTGGGTGGAGAATCTAGATCTGAAAGATCAGGAAATAAGACAGTGGGAATAGAAGAAGGAACGGATCTATGGCTCATCTCCTTAAACGAAAGAGGTGAAGAGCTCTGGCAAAAGTCTTACAACTTTAAGAACAGAGACGTTCTGATGGGCATGAATGTGATTCAGAGAAAAGATGAAAGAGAAAAGAATAAAGACTTAACTCAGGGGATTTTACTTGGAGGTTATACGCAGGCGGAAGGCAGAATAGAAGCAGATGATGAGACTTTCTGGATGTTGTATCTCGACCAAAACGGAAATGAACAGTGGAGAAAGCACGTGAAAGGAGAAAGCAGAAAGAAAGAGGAAAGACTTTCGGACATCAGACTGAATCGTGACGGCTCGATTATTCTGGCAGGAACGAGCGCAGAAGAGTTAGGGAAAGAGAACTGGAAGATCGTAAAATTGGGCGACAGACAGCTGGATCAGCTGATTGAGAAGCAGGATATTAAGATCTATCCGAACCCTGTGTCTGATTACTGTTATGTGGAGATCGGAATGGAATTCAAAGAAGCAGATATTACCATTTACGATATGGGGGGAAGACAGCTTCAAACATTAAAAACTAAAAATAAGGTGACCAAGATCAATACGCAGAACCTTATACAGGGGGCGTACTTGATCACCATAAAAACTGATACGAACAAAACTGCAAACGCTAAGATAATTAAGAAATAAGACACGAATGAAAAATTTTATCATCAAATTCAATGTACTGTTGTTTACCTTCAGTGTTCTGCTGTCAGCTAACGGTCAGGGAAAAAATTACATCGAGGAATTAAACAGGAATATGCCTCAGACTCCGGGAGTCAGTTCTCTGATGAAATTTGAAGAAGTTCCTGTAAGTCTCTATACAGGAATACCCGATGTGAATATACCAATAGGAGATTTTAGTACCAACAGCTCAAAGCTTAATCTTAATGTATCGTTAAATTATCATCCGCTGAGTGCCAAAGTGGATGATGTTGCCTCAGAATATGGTTTGGGCTGGAGTCTTTTCGCGGGAGGTATGATCTCACGTACGATTCGGGATTTACCTGACGAATCGAATCACAGTGATCAAAAATTCGGAATGTATTATAACACACTTCCTGAAAAGGAAAATAATTTCAATATAGTGAAGGATTATTTAGTGAATGGCACTGGCTCCGGACCTAATATTGAAAAGGCAAGAAGACAAATTTTCGAATCTGTGCTTTTTAACAGATTTGACAATAGTTATGACATGTATCAGTATAATTTCATGGGATATACCGGAAGGTTTTTTATTAAAAAAGATGAAACAACCGGTCAGTTACAATTGGTAAAACTAGACAAGAATAACCTGAAAATAAATTTCTTCTTCAATACCGAAAAGAGTCCGGTAAAATTTGAAATTATAGATGATAAAGGATTGAAATTTGTTTTTGATGTGATCGAAAAGTCTTCACGTTCATATCTTATTAATTCCATCAATTCAGGAAATGTCAATACGAATGAAAGTCTTAACTATCAGGATTTAAACACAGGGTTTTATCTTAGCGAAGTGTATGAAGACACCAAACAATTATTGAAATTTAATTATGGATCTATTGAGATTGCACAGTCCAGTACGCTCTTTAAAAGAAGAGGACAGCAATATCCTTATGAAACAACTTTGGTTTACTCTTCTTGTTATGATGATATAATGTCTACTTATCCTGCTAATGAAGAAACATCTATTTTTCTTAATACTACAGGTACCAGATTTCTTAATAATATAGAGGTAACTGACCGTGCCAAAATTTATTTTGAGTACGCCGGCGATAGACAGGATTCTAATTTAACTTTACCAAATAACCATCAGAAGCTGACGAAGATAACTACAAAAGGATACTACGGTGACAACTTAATCAAGCAGTTTAATTTTGTTTATACATACAGTCAGAATATTGAAAAAAAAATGGTTTTGAGTACAGTGAATGTGGTTGACAAAAATCTGCAGAAAGACTATTCTTATGGCTTATTTTATGGAGGTAATGGTAAAAAATTTATATTTAATTCTCCTGACGACGAAGTGAGGGGAGACTTATGGGGGCACTACCGATGTGTACAGAATACAAAGATTTTAGATTTTCTTGCTCCTAATACAAGGTATGAGCCATCTCCCGGATGTGTAGAGACAGATGTGCTTACAAAAATGATCTTGCCCACCGGCGGTGAAATTCGTTACAACTATGAGCTAAACACTTACAATTATAAACCTCGTGCAACAACAGCCATTGAGGAGCCTTTGGCAAATCCTATTGAAGAGGTTACCGATTTTTCTTCGAACCTTAGAAATTGGGAAACGATTTCATCTTCCATCATTATTAATAACTTCGGACAAAGCCCAGTGCATTTCTTTACGATTACTGAACCCCAGGAGATCACTTTTAATTCGGGTGGCGGCATATATACCGGCGAGCCGTGGGCATTAAACTTTTATAAGCTGAATGAGTCTACAGGTCAGGTGCAGTACGTTAATATTCAGCCTTTGGGTCCTATTATAGAGGCAGATCCCAATTACGTAACTGTGCAAAAGAGGAATTTCCCTCCTGGTAAGTATTATGCGGCACTGTCTACGGTTTCTCTTAATATGCCAAATAATCCTATTCCTACCAACTTCCTGGCCGGGTTTATGGCGTATTACAGAAAGTCCAATCATAGAGAAAATTTTTTATATGGCGGCGGTATCAGAATTAGAGAGATCGCATTTCTTAACGGCGTAAATAATGTGCAGAAAAAGAAATTATATGAATACAATGATATCACAGACACTTCCAAAAGCAGCGGTGCATTAGTGTTTCCTGTGCCGGTTTTCCAGTATGAAGAATACTATAGTAATTTTTATATGTGTATTGCTCCCTCTTCACAGTTCATGGTACCACATTCATTGGGAATGACCTACAATACTACAGCAACAAAAAATCTCCTTTCACCTGAGAAAACAAGAGGTGCAGATGTAGGCTACAAATATATTACGGTTAAAGATATTGACCATACCATCACTGATGCGGTGGTTTCTAAGGGCAGAACATTGCATGAGTTCTCTAGTCCTATTGATAAGCCCAATTCTCTATTCTCTTATCTTTCAGTATCTCCACCAATAGCATACGCTTCAAATTTTGACTACAGAAGAGGGAATTTACTGAATAAAAAAGTTTTTGATGCAGCTAACAATATGGTCTATCAGGAAAATAATATCTATAATGACAGTTTTGTAACTGAAATATCCGGTATCAATTTTCTTGTACGAAACAATTTCATCTTTAACAGATTTAATACTTCCGATATTGATTCTTATGCAGTTTTTAAAACGGCTATGGGTAATTGTAACACAAACAGCTTTTTATGTCAATATACATCAGCAATGGGAATTAGCCTCAATCCCCAATCATTTATTTATTATTATTTTTCAAAAGAGATTGTGGGGAAAACCAATCTAATCTCTTCTCAAAAAACTGAATATTTCCCGAATGGTAAAACATTGGTGACGAATGAAAATTATGAGTATAACACGATGGATTATCTCAAAAAAAGCAGCATTACCTCACCAGATAATATTTTGAGCGAGACCAGCTATAAATATGGACCCGAGATGAATTCTTTTCTTGCCGGTAAAAATATCGTCAGTCTACCTCTGGAGACAGAGACTAAAAAAAATGGTAAGACGATTTCTAAAACTGAGACGCTGTACCCTATATCTCAATCTGACGCTGATGCCAAAACTTCAGGATTTGTATTGCCAATAAAAATCAATGCTACGGATTTCTTAAATATCAATTCTACTGAGGTGACTTATGACCGCTATGACAGTAAAGGAAATATTCAGCAGTACACCTCCAAAGACGGTATACCTACCACTATTATCTGGGGGTACTATAAGACCCAGCCTATTGCTAAAATTGTAGGTGCTGATAGTAATGCTGTTGCCAGTTCATTAATATCTGCAATTGTGGCTGCATCTGATCTTGATGCGTCCAATCCTTCAGCAGAGGGAGCCCTGATTATTGCTTTAGATAACTTCCGCAAAAACAGTAGCCTTTCCGGATTCCAGATTACAACCTACACTTATGATCCTTCGGTGGGGGTTACGACTATTACTCCGCCTTCAGGTGCCAGAGAAGTATATCTGTATGATTTTTCCGGCAGAATCAGGGAAATAAGAGAGGACAGCGCAACAGGATTATTACTGAAAGAATTTAAATACAACTACAAACACTAAACCAGATCATGAAAAAAATAATCATCCCAATAAGTATTCTGTGTGTAGTGGGTATATCTCATGCGCAGACTGCAACCAATCTCAGCACCACTGAAAATTATGTATATTCTAAAACATATCTTCATTATCCTAAACCTGCAGATGCCGATCAAACAATAAAGACTTCAGAGAGCGTTCAGTATTTAGATGGTCTAGGAAGACCCAAGCAAATGATCAACATCAAAGCCTCTCCTTTGGGTAGAGATGTGGTATCGCATATCGTGTATGACCAATATGGGAGGCAGGCATTGGATTACCTTCCGGTTCCTCAGGCAGGAACAGGGAATGGGGCTATTGTAACAGATCCTCTTGCGAATGCTTCGCAGATCGATATTTATGGTTCTGAAACTATTTTTGCAAAGAAAGAGTTTGACAGTTCGCCTCTTAACAGAGTAGCAGAGCAAAAACAGGTTGGTACAGCCTGGAGCAGTAAACCTGTGAAGTTTGAATATGATGCCAATGCAGCTGGTGAAGTAAAGAAGTATACCGCTACATTTAATTATTTGAATTTTCAGTCTTTAATTTCTATATCCGGGTATTATGCCATCAACCAGTTGTCTAAGAGCACGATTACTGATGAAGACGGAAACAAAACGATTGAATTTAAAAATGGTCTCGGCCAGACGCTTCTGGTGAGGAAAATGATAGATCTCACCAACAGTGCAGATACGTACTATGTATACAATGACTATAATCAGCTCGCTTATGTGATTCCGCCTTTGGCAGTTGCTGCCAATTCTGTTGATGACACAACCGTAAACAATTTGTGCTATCAGTATAAATATGATGCCAGAAACAGGCTGGTAGAAAAGAGACTCCCGGGAAAGGATTGGGAATTTATGCTCTACGACAAACAAGACCGTTTGGTCGCCACAAAAGATGCCAATCTTGATGCTAAAGGTCAGTGGCTGTACACGAAATATGACCAGTTTGGGAGAGTTATTTTAACAGGTATCAGTACAGGAGGAACACGCACAGCTGAGCAGACCAATGTAGACACTTTTGGGAGTAACAATACCCCAAGAATCCCTGGAGTGTCTTATACAAGTGAAGGGATGGATATTTACTACAGGGCGTTTTCGACATACCCTGATAATTCTAAATATGTGAAACTGCTGAGTGTGAACTACTATGATACTTATGCTCCGTATACATTCAACCCTGCCTTTCCAGCCGGTGTAATCAATGACAACAGCACTGCCAATAACAAAAGCACCAAAAGTCTTCCGGTAATGAGTTTTGTAAAAAACATTGAGGATGACAACTGGACGAAGAACTATACCTGGTATGATAACAGAGGAAGAGCAGTGGCGGGTTATTCGATCAATCATCTGGGAGGTTACACGAAAACAGAATCTGACATTGACGTTTCCGGTACACCATCACAGGTAGTTACCAGACATAAAAGATTAGATACCGACGCTGAAAAAGTAATCACAGAAACATTCACCTACGACCATCAAAACAGGCTGAAAGTTCATAAGCACAAAATCGACAGCAATGCGGAAGAAATTCTGACTCAGAATACGTATAATGAGCTCTCACAACTGAAGACAAAAAAGGTGGGCGGAACAGTTCTGGGAAGCGGACTTCAGACAGTAGATTATGAGTACAACATCCGAGGCTGGATGACGAAGATCAATGATCCTGCTAATCTGGGGACTGACTTATTCGGATATAAAATCAAATACCATCAGGTGGAAGGTCTTGAAACACCCGATACTTCTGAAACTGCGCTGAAAGTTCTCCCGAAGTACAACGGAAACATTGCTGAAGTCGACTGGAAAACTTCAACTCAGGAAAATGAACCTTTGAAAAGATACGGCTATGTGTACGATAATATGAACCGTTTATCGGCAGGCTTTTATCAGAACGCTACCAATCCTTCGCTGAGAGAATATTACGAAAAAGTAACCTACGATATCAACGGGAATATCAGTACAATGAAAAGAACAGCCCAAAAAACGGGTGGTACGGCTTTGTTGATTGACAATCTCTCTTATCAGTATGAAAATTCGGGAGCGAGCAACCGTCTTCACAAAATATCTGATAATGTGACCCTAAACTACGGCTATCCCTACGTAGCTGTACCTACCTATATAGGATATGATGCGAACGGAAACATAACCTCTTTTCCAGATAAAGGGATTTCTTCAATTCAATATAATTATTTAAATTTACCGAAACAGATTACTCAAAACTCTGAAGTAACGAATTATACTTACAGAGCAGACGGAGTAAAAGTGAAGAAGCTCTTTAATGGTTTAGAAACAGATTATCTGGATGGTTTTCAGTATAAATTTACTTACACCTGGGAAGCTCCTTCGGGAACAATGGCCAATGCAGGGATGAAATTAAGAATTATTCCTACTTCAGAAGGTCATTATGATTCTTTAATTAACCTCTATGTATATAATTACACTGATCATTTAGGAAATGTGAGAATAAGCTATGCAGATTCTGATCATGACGGAAATATACGGGGAAGGGATATGAGGATTCAGCATTGTACAGATATGGGAGGAGGTAATCAGTCGTGTTATGACGATTTTATTCCCGGAGAGATTGTCTCGAACGATACCTATTACCCTTTTGGTTTATTGCATAATTACAGCGGTACTACAGAAAATGCTTATCAGTATAAGTACAACGGAAAGGAATTGCAAGAGACGGGGATGTATGATTACGGAGCAAGATTTTATATGCCGGATATTGGAAGATGGGGAGTTGTGGATCCGCTGGCGGAAAAAAACAGAAGATTTACACCTTATAACTATGCTATCAATAATCCGATACGTTTTATCGATCCTGATGGAAGATCAGAAAGTGATTGGGTAAAAGGTCAAAATGGTTATTTTTGGGACAGCAGAGTAAAAAATCAAGCACAAGCTGAAAAATATTGGGGTTCCGGAGCGACACATCATGCTCCTAATACAATTGGATACGATTCTGGTGATGGTCAAGGTTATGCTTTGCTATCTGATAATGCGAAATGGATTAGGAACGGTCAAGAATATACATCTCCTGATATGGCAGGAACAGAACCTGCGTCTACAAAATTCGTCAATTGGGTTACTGATAATAAAACGGAAATATTGGATGTCGCTCAAGGAATGCAGGAAACAGGCGATGATATGGCGTTAGTTGGGTTAGGTGTAGCTGCTGCTGGTGCTCCTATTGCAGGTGTTGGTGCTACTCCTGGACTTGCACTTTCTGGTGTAGGTTCGACTGTAAATTTAGTAGGTACAGTTCTGGAAGTAGGAGTCGAAATTACAACTCAGGATTTTTCAAATAATGCTACAGGAAAAGCAATAGGCAATACTATTATGAGTTTTATTATAGATGAAGCTGTAGATGCAGTTTTGCCTGGACCTACACCAAGTGTTAGAAATGAAACTCGTCGAGCCTTAGATGAAATGAGAGAAGTTAATAGAGGTATAATTAAGGCGGGCATTCCTAAAGCGATAGAACAAAGTGAATTATAAATAATATGGATATAATATACGCAGCTATATGTTTGCTCTTCTTAATACTTATGATTTTTTACATAAGAAGAAAAAAAGGATATATTAAAGATAGAGAAGGTAATACAGAAATAGTTAATCCTATTGATACGGCTATGCTTATAAAAGCTTATGTAGTTATGGTATTCCTTTTTTTATTGATACTATATTTTCTTTTCAGAAAATAGTTATAACAAAATACTTAAAAACAATAAAACCTCTGAATTTCAGAGGTTTTATTGTTTTTTTTAATTTAAAATTATTTATTAATGATATATTTTCCTTCAATTATACTTTTTGCAAATCCATCTAAATTAAACTGAATCATTGCATTTATTGGGATCATCTTCAATATCGAATCTTTTCTATTTTCATTCATACTTTTAAATAAAATTATAGTCTTACTTAAATTTTCCTTAGAATCAACTGCAAAAGCATTATAAATAGAATTGCTAAAATACTTAAATTTTATACTTTCAATAATTTGTTGTGTTTTACCATCTTCCCAATTACTTTCTTTTGCAGCCTGCTCTACTTTATTTTTACAGTATTCGGTAAAATAGTTTTCAAACTCAGTTACTTTAATGAGTTCATCAATGAGAACCTTGTTGTCATTGGTAGGCATTGATGGCGGCGGCGGAGCCTGAGCGAAAGCAAATGAAGTAACAAAAAAAGTTAGTAGTAATAAAATATTTTTCATAATCTATAAATTAGCAAATGTTTTTCTTGTCTTACAATCCCGAATGTAGGTATCTATCAGATCATAAAGCGTTTGTTTTTTACTCTCTTCGAGTTGTTCCAAATCCTTGATTCTATCTACTGTTCTTTTATCAAAAGAAACCTGATTGGTTCCGCCAACCAAATAATCTAAACTTACACCAAGAGCATCTGCAATTTTTTTGGCAGCATCAACAGAAGGAATTGCTTCACCTCTTTCGTACTTGCCAATCATCACACGAGATACTTCGCTTTTATCTGCCAAATCGCTTTGGGAAAAGCCGTTTTTGTCTCTTAATGTGGTTATAACACTTCCTATATTCATCTCTAAAAAGATATAAAAGTTCTCAATAATTAAATATTGTATCAAAAATATGAAATTAAAGGATATAAAAAAATCTGATAAGATTTGGTAGAATGAAAACAAAAAGATACTTTTGTATCTGATAGTAACATCGAAAAAATATAAAATATTTTCTTTTATGGAAATCTCCGCAATCAAAGAACGTTTAAGTTTATCCGAAGTTCTGCAGCAGTACAGCCTTGAGCCAAAAAACAATATGCTTAAATGTTTTATGCACGACGATAAAACGGCAAGTCTTCAGGTGAATTTAGAAAAGAACTTTTACAAATGCCATGCTTGCGGAAAAACGGGTGATGTTATCCAATTTATAGAAGATTACGAGAAACTCTCAAAACACGAAGCGATCAAGAAAGCGCAAAGCTTTTTGTCAAACGAAGAACCTGCGACCAGAAAGCTTAGTGGTGCCGCGATTGGGCAGACAGAAATCTCGACAGAGAAGTCTGCCCTTTTTTTGAAAGACAATACAAAAAATATAGATGGAGTAGGTACTGCGAGATGGCAAGCTGAATTTTTAGGAAGGATGCTTGCCTATTTTAAGAAAGGACTTTACAACTCAAAACACGCAAAAGAATATCTTGAAAAAAGAGGCTTAGATTTTACGAAAATAGAAGTCGGTTACAATGGTGGTCAGTTCCATCATGGGGAAAGAAAAAGTGAAGAGCTGATAAGAAAATCTTTAGAAGTCGGTTTACTGATCGATAAAAATTTAATAGGAAGAACTGGAGAAAAGGCATATCAACCTTTTGCGAAATGGAGTATCTGTTTTGGATTGAGAAATAAAGAAAACGAAGTAACGGGATTGTATTTTAGAAGCATTTTAGGCAAAGAAAACGTAAAACATTTTTACTTAAAAAACCGCAGTGGAATTTATCCGGGATATCCAAAAAAGGAAATAAAAAAACTAGTATTAACAGAGGCAATTATTGATTGTGCGAGTTTACTTCAGATCAAAGAAATCAGAGATAACTACAGTTTGATAAGCTGTTTTGGAACGAATGGATTGAATGAAGAGATTTTACAAGCGATAAAAAAATTAGAGAATTTAGAAGAAATTATTTTTTGTTTTGATAACGACAAAGCAGGAAAAGAAGCAGTTAAAAAATATGCACAATTACTGACAACCGGCAACCAAAAACTGACAACAAGTTTTGTAGAATTGCCGAATAAGGATGTAAATGAAACGCTGCAATTGCATGATGAAACAATTTTTAAAGAACTGTTAGAAAATAGAAAAGACATTTTTCTTTCAACTGAAAATGAAAGAGTTGTAGGTTTGAATCCTGTCGAGACTACAGAAGATAAACGTTTGAGTCAGGACACGACTCGAACACATGACCTCAAAAGTCCTGTAGATTTTTTAGAGCAGAAAGACTTACTAAAATCCTTAAATCAGCTCATAGAAAAAAGTGGAATCATTGGCGAAGAAAACAGCAGATTATTATTGTTTTTAATCATCATCAGTTATTTAAACAAGAACCCATTACACGCATTGGTACAGGGAAGTAGCGGAAGCGGGAAAACTCATATTATCAGCAGGATTGCGGATTTAATGCCACAGGAAGATGTACTGAGATTTACAAGAATTACAGAAAGCAGTTTGTACAATTGGGGAGAATTTGATCTGTTTCAAAAGATAATAATCATTGAAGATCTGGACGGATTAAAAGAAGATGCATTGTATGCGCTTCGTGAATTTATCAGCAATCAGGTTCTAAGAAGTTCCGTAACCATCAAGGATAAAAAAGGAAATAATAAATCTTCCCACAAAATCGTAAAAGGACAATTTAGTTCTTTATCGGCAACCACAAAAGGCGAAACCTACGAAGATAATATGAGCAGGAGTTTTTTGTTGGCAGTTGATGAAAGCAAGGAACAGACACAGAGAATTATTGAGTATCAGAACCGCAGAAATGCAGGAGAAATCGACAGAAACGAACAGGAAAAAGCAATCGGTTTTATACAGAAATTAGTGCGAAATTTAAAGTATTACGAGGTGATAAATCCATTTGCAACAAAACTCAATCTTCCCGAAAAGGTGCATAAAATAAGGAGACTTAACGAAATGTATCAAGCCGTAATAAAGCAGGTTACTTTTATTAATCAGTATCAAAGAGAAGTTAAAAACGGTTTTCTGATAACAGAAATCGAAGATATAGAACAGGCTACAGAGGTATTGTTTGAAAGTATCGTTTTAAAAGTTGACGAGCTGGACGGAAGTTTAAGACAGTTCTACGAAAGACTGAAAAAGTATGTTAAAAATGAGAACCAGGAATTTATTTTAAGAGAAATAAGGCAAGAATTTAATATCAGTAAAACACAGATGTTCCGATATATACAAGCATTGACGGAATTAGATTACATCAAACAAACAGGAGGTTTTTCCAATAAAGGAATCAAATATAAAATCAGTTATTGGGACAATCATCAAAAATTAAGAATTGAAATAAAAGAGTTTTTAAACAACCAAATACAACAGTTGAAGAACACTAATGGAACACAAAAGGAACGCTAATGGAACACTAAAAAGTAAAGTACGACAGCGTAAAACACTGACAACCAACAACTATCAACCGAAAACTAATTTAGCGTTCCAAAATTTAAAATATTGAGTAAGCAAAACCATCATACTTATTAAATAATGGAAGAATTTAGAAGATATTTAGAGCTTAGAAACTATCAGAAAAAGAATATCAAAAGGACATTATCTATCGTCAAAGAATACGAAGAATACAGAGAAAGAGGAAATCTTCCGCTCCATTACATTGGTTATTTAAAACAGAGGAAAAATAAAAATAATCCGGAGAAATTACTCAGCAACAGCACCGTCAACAATCATTTAACAGGACTGAAATTATACAGAAATTACAGAAAAGATATTGAGCAGAAAGAAACGAATCTTATCATTTGCAGAAGTCTTAAAACCCATATTCCGGAAGTAGAAATATTATCTCCGGAAGAAATACAAAGTCTGTTTGAAACCACCATTAATACAAGAGATAAAGCCGTATTAGCAAGTTTATATTATTTAGGATTAAGAGCCGGAGAATCAGCAGAATTATTACTCGAAGATGTAGATTTAGAAAACGCAAAAGTCCTGATAAGAAAATCTAAAACAGGTTATCAAAGAGAAGTCCCGATATACAGCAAAGCAAGAGATATTTTTGAAGAATATTTAAAAATAAGAGAGCATAAAGGAGAATGTTTTCTACAGGGTTTAAAAGGAAATTTAACGCCTTCGGGAATAGAATTTATAATTGAAAAAGTAGCAGAAAAAAGCACTATAAAAAAGAGAATATATCCTCATTTATTACGACACAGTATTGCAAGTCATTTACTAAAAAACGGAATGGAACTCGAGAAAGTCAGCAGATTTTTAGGACACAGAAGTTTAGAAAGCACACAGAGATACACGCATTTATGATTGATTAAAAGATTTAATAATTAAAAGATTAAAATTAGATGGAAGATTTTTTACATTATTTAAAAGACAATTATCATTATGCAGAAAATACATTAGTAGAGAAAGAAAAGCAGGTTCTGTTATGGAAAAATCTATGTTCAAGAAAACAGAATTTTGATAAAATAAATACAGCAGAACTATTAAAAATTGTAGAATTATTACAGAAAAAATATGCATTAATTACGGTAAACAATCATCTCAAAACCATAGAACAATACTTTGAATATTTACAATCAGCAGGAAAAAGAAAAGACCATCCTTTAAAGAATTTTAGAATAAGAACACCGAAAAGACCATTAATTACAGGATTTTTAACGGAAGAAGAGTTACAGAATATCGAGAAAGAATTTAGAGAAAGGAAATACAAAAAAGGACAATACAGTTTATTTGGAAAAAGAAACCAGGTTATTTTAGGATTAATCATTTATCAGGGTTTAAGTTCAGGATGTTTAAGAGAATTACAAGTCAAAGATATTGACTTAGAGAAAGGAATTATTAAAGTTCCTGAAGCTACAGAAAACCGTTTAAAAGAAAGAATTTTACCGTTAGAAGCCTCACAAATTTTAGAGCTGTACAAATACATCAATGAAACAAGAACCGAATTATTACAACTCTCGAAAACCGTAAAAGAAAGCGAAAAGCTTTTTATCCTGAGCGAAAAAACAAGATTTAGCAGTATTACATCAGAAATCAGAAAACAGATCAATATCGAAAGTTTACAGATGATCAGAAACAGCAGGATTAATTTGTGGTTGAAACAATATAATCTTAGAGAAGTTCAGTATAAAGCAGGATTTAGATATTTACGAAGTCTGGAATATTTTAACCAAACCGAACTCGAAAATCTGAAACAGGAAATTGAGAAATACATTTGAGAAATAAGAAAATCCACCGCTTGCATTTTAATAATTTTCCCGCCCCCCACTTCAAAAAAGACATTTTCCGCCGAAGCTCGTCTGAAGCTTTTCCAACGCTTTAATGCCACAGCAAATTACATAATCAAAATTATACGCAAACCCAACGCCAAACGTTGTTCTCCGTTGCGCTTTGCTCCACTGCGCACAAATCCCTCATTGCCTATAATTTGGGATTATGTAAAATGCTTTCCGTTGTTCCGTTTTTTAAAAAAAACTCCACAGCAACACCATCTTAGCCAACACCTTCCCTGAATCTTTCCAGCTCCGAAAAATACCTTTTTCTCCAAAGCTTCAACCACCCGAATCAAGGAAAAATGCGCCATCGCTTTTGAAAGTTATCCGTAGAAAATGAAGTTGGTAAAAGAACGGAAATGTGGATTTGTGGAAAAATCCAACGCTCAAATCCTGCAACTATTTTTCCCACAAGTCCACATTTACAACAACACCGACAACGGAAGTTTTTACGATATAAATTTTTGAACCATGAAGTTTATTTTTTCAATTGAAATAAAAAAATAACGGAAAACCTTTTTATTTTTCAATTGAAAATCTTTACTTTTGAAACAGCGAGCAAGCGTAGAAGTTCACAGTGTAAAGCCTCGCGCGAAAAAATCCGGAGTAGGAAGTTTGGAAAAAGTTAAGCAGACTACGGAATGTATGATTACGGAGCAAGATTTTATATGCCGGATATTGGAAGATGGGGAGTTGTGGATCCGCTGGCGGAAAAAAACAGAAGATTTACACCTTATAACTATGCTATCAATAATCCGATACGTTTTATCGATCCTGATGGAAGATCAGAAAGTGATTGGGTAAAAGGTCAAAATGGTTATTTTTGGGACAGCAGAGTAAAAAATCAAGCACAAGCTGAAAAATATTGGGGTTCCGGAGCGACACATCATGCTCCTAATACAATTGGATACGATTCTGGTGATGGTCAAGGTTATGCTTTGCTATCTGATAATGCGAAATGGATTAGGAACGGTCAAGAATATACATCTCCTGATATGGCAGGAACAGAACCTGCGTCTACAAAATTCGTCAATTGGGTTACTGATAATAAAACGGAAATATTGGATGTCGCTCAAGGAATGCAGGAAACAGGCGATGATATGGCGTTAGTTGGGTTAGGTGTAGCTGCTGCTGGTGCTCCTATTGCAGGTGTTGGTGCTACTCCTGGACTTGCACTTTCTGGTGTAGGTTCGACTGTAAATTTAGTAGGTACAGTTCTGGAAGTAGGAGTCGAAATTACAACTCAGGATTTTTCAAATAATGCTACAGGAAAAGCAATAGGCAATACTATTATGAGTTTTATTATAGATGAAGCTGTAGATGCAGTTTTGCCTGGACCTACACCAAGTGTTAGAAATGAAACTCGTCGAGCCTTAGATGAAATGAGAGAAGTTAATAGAGGTATAATTAAGGCGGGCATTCCTAAAGCGATAGAACAAAGTGAATTATAAATAATATGGATATAATATACGCAGCTATATGTTTGCTCTTCTTAATACTTATGATTTTTTACATAAGAAGAAAAAAAGGATATATTAAAGATAGAGAAGGTAATACAGAAATAGTTAATCCTATTGATACGGCTATGCTTATAAAAGCTTATGTAGTTATGGTATTCCTTTTTTTATTGATACTATATTTTCTTTTCAGAAAATAGTTATAACAAAATACTTAAAAACAATAAAACCTCTGAATTTCAGAGGTTTTATTGTTTTTTTTAATTTAAAATTATTTATTAATGATATATTTTCCTTCAATTATACTTTTTGCAAATCCATCTAAATTAAACTGAATCATTGCATTTATTGGGATCATCTTCAATATCGAATCTTTTCTATTTTCATTCATACTTTTAAATAAAATTATAGTCTTACTTAAATTTTCCTTAGAATCAACTGCAAAAGCATTATAAATAGAATTGCTAAAATACTTAAATTTTATACTTTCAATAATTTGTTGTGTTTTACCATCTTCCCAATTACTTTCTTTTGCAGCCTGCTCTACTTTATTTTTACAGTATTCGGTAAAATAGTTTTCAAACTCAGTTACTTTAATGAGTTCATCAATGAGAACCTTGTTGTCATTGGTAGGCATTGATGGCGGCGGCGGAGCCTGAGCGAAAGCAAATGAAGTAACAAAAAAAGTTAGTAGTAATAAAATATTTTTCATAATCTATAAATTAGCAAATGTTTTTCTTGTCTTACAATCCCGAATGTAGGTATCTATCAGATCATAAAGCGTTTGTTTTTTACTCTCTTCGAGTTGTTCCAAATCCTTGATTCTATCTACTGTTCTTTTATCAAAAGAAACCTGATTGGTTCCGCCAACCAAATAATCTAAACTTACACCAAGAGCATCTGCAATTTTTTTGGCAGCATCAACAGAAGGAATTGCTTCACCTCTTTCGTACTTGCCAATCATCACACGAGATACTTCGCTTTTATCTGCCAAATCGCTTTGGGAAAAGCCGTTTTTGTCTCTTAATGTGGTTATAACACTTCCTATATTCATCTCTAAAAAGATATAAAAGTTCTCAATAATTAAATATTGTATCAAAAATATGAAATTAAAGGATATAAAAAAATCTGATAAGATTTGGTAGAATGAAAACAAAAAGATACTTTTGTATCTGATAGTAACATCGAAAAAATATAAAATATTTTCTTTTATGGAAATCTCCGCAATCAAAGAACGTTTAAGTTTATCCGAAGTTCTGCAGCAGTACAGCCTTGAGCCAAAAAACAATATGCTTAAATGTTTTATGCACGACGATAAAACGGCAAGTCTTCAGGTGAATTTAGAAAAGAACTTTTACAAATGCCATGCTTGCGGAAAAACGGGTGATGTTATCCAATTTATAGAAGATTACGAGAAACTCTCAAAACACGAAGCGATCAAGAAAGCGCAAAGCTTTTTGTCAAACGAAGAACCTGCGACCAGAAAGCTTAGTGGTGCCGCGATTGGGCAGACAGAAATCTCGACAGAGAAGTCTGCCCTTTTTTTGAAAGACAATACAAAAAATATAGATGGAGTAGGTACTGCGAGATGGCAAGCTGAATTTTTAGGAAGGATGCTTGCCTATTTTAAGAAAGGACTTTACAACTCAAAACACGCAAAAGAATATCTTGAAAAAAGAGGCTTAGATTTTACGAAAATAGAAGTCGGTTACAATGGTGGTCAGTTCCATCATGGGGAAAGAAAAAGTGAAGAGCTGATAAGAAAATCTTTAGAAGTCGGTTTACTGATCGATAAAAATTTAATAGGAAGAACTGGAGAAAAGGCATATCAACCTTTTGCGAAATGGAGTATCTGTTTTGGATTGAGAAATAAAGAAAACGAAGTAACGGGATTGTATTTTAGAAGCATTTTAGGCAAAGAAAACGTAAAACATTTTTACTTAAAAAACCGCAGTGGAATTTATCCGGGATATCCAAAAAAGGAAATAAAAAAACTAGTATTAACAGAGGCAATTATTGATTGTGCGAGTTTACTTCAGATCAAAGAAATCAGAGATAACTACAGTTTGATAAGCTGTTTTGGAACGAATGGATTGAATGAAGAGATTTTACAAGCGATAAAAAAATTAGAGAATTTAGAAGAAATTATTTTTTGTTTTGATAACGACAAAGCAGGAAAAGAAGCAGTTAAAAAATATGCACAATTACTGACAACCGGCAACCAAAAACTGACAACAAGTTTTGTAGAATTGCCGAATAAGGATGTAAATGAAACGCTGCAATTGCATGATGAAACAATTTTTAAAGAACTGTTAGAAAATAGAAAAGACATTTTTCTTTCAACTGAAAATGAAAGAGTTGTAGGTTTGAATCCTGTCGAGACTACAGAAGATAAACGTTTGAGTCAGGACACGACTCGAACACATGACCTCAAAAGTCCTGTAGATTTTTTAGAGCAGAAAGACTTACTAAAATCCTTAAATCAGCTCATAGAAAAAAGTGGAATCATTGGCGAAGAAAACAGCAGATTATTATTGTTTTTAATCATCATCAGTTATTTAAACAAGAACCCATTACACGCATTGGTACAGGGAAGTAGCGGAAGCGGGAAAACTCATATTATCAGCAGGATTGCGGATTTAATGCCACAGGAAGATGTACTGAGATTTACAAGAATTACAGAAAGCAGTTTGTACAATTGGGGAGAATTTGATCTGTTTCAAAAGATAATAATCATTGAAGATCTGGACGGATTAAAAGAAGATGCATTGTATGCGCTTCGTGAATTTATCAGCAATCAGGTTCTAAGAAGTTCCGTAACCATCAAGGATAAAAAAGGAAATAATAAATCTTCCCACAAAATCGTAAAAGGACAATTTAGTTCTTTATCGGCAACCACAAAAGGCGAAACCTACGAAGATAATATGAGCAGGAGTTTTTTGTTGGCAGTTGATGAAAGCAAGGAACAGACACAGAGAATTATTGAGTATCAGAACCGCAGAAATGCAGGAGAAATCGACAGAAACGAACAGGAAAAAGCAATCGGTTTTATACAGAAATTAGTGCGAAATTTAAAGTATTACGAGGTGATAAATCCATTTGCAACAAAACTCAATCTTCCCGAAAAGGTGCATAAAATAAGGAGACTTAACGAAATGTATCAAGCCGTAATAAAGCAGGTTACTTTTATTAATCAGTATCAAAGAGAAGTTAAAAACGGTTTTCTGATAACAGAAATCGAAGATATAGAACAGGCTACAGAGGTATTGTTTGAAAGTATCGTTTTAAAAGTTGACGAGCTGGACGGAAGTTTAAGACAGTTCTACGAAAGACTGAAAAAGTATGTTAAAAATGAGAACCAGGAATTTATTTTAAGAGAAATAAGGCAAGAATTTAATATCAGTAAAACACAGATGTTCCGATATATACAAGCATTGACGGAATTAGATTACATCAAACAAACAGGAGGTTTTTCCAATAAAGGAATCAAATATAAAATCAGTTATTGGGACAATCATCAAAAATTAAGAATTGAAATAAAAGAGTTTTTAAACAACCAAATACAACAGTTGAAGAACACTAATGGAACACAAAAGGAACGCTAATGGAACACTAAAAAGTAAAGTACGACAGCGTAAAACACTGACAACCAACAACTATCAACCGAAAACTAATTTAGCGTTCCAAAATTTAAAATATTGAGTAAGCAAAACCATCATACTTATTAAATAATGGAAGAATTTAGAAGATATTTAGAGCTTAGAAACTATCAGAAAAAGAATATCAAAAGGACATTATCTATCGTCAAAGAATACGAAGAATACAGAGAAAGAGGAAATCTTCCGCTCCATTACATTGGTTATTTAAAACAGAGGAAAAATAAAAATAATCCGGAGAAATTACTCAGCAACAGCACCGTCAACAATCATTTAACAGGACTGAAATTATACAGAAATTACAGAAAAGATATTGAGCAGAAAGAAACGAATCTTATCATTTGCAGAAGTCTTAAAACCCATATTCCGGAAGTAGAAATATTATCTCCGGAAGAAATACAAAGTCTGTTTGAAACCACCATTAATACAAGAGATAAAGCCGTATTAGCAAGTTTATATTATTTAGGATTAAGAGCCGGAGAATCAGCAGAATTATTACTCGAAGATGTAGATTTAGAAAACGCAAAAGTCCTGATAAGAAAATCTAAAACAGGTTATCAAAGAGAAGTCCCGATATACAGCAAAGCAAGAGATATTTTTGAAGAATATTTAAAAATAAGAGAGCATAAAGGAGAATGTTTTCTACAGGGTTTAAAAGGAAATTTAACGCCTTCGGGAATAGAATTTATAATTGAAAAAGTAGCAGAAAAAAGCACTATAAAAAAGAGAATATATCCTCATTTATTACGACACAGTATTGCAAGTCATTTACTAAAAAACGGAATGGAACTCGAGAAAGTCAGCAGATTTTTAGGACACAGAAGTTTAGAAAGCACACAGAGATACACGCATTTATGATTGATTAAAAGATTTAATAATTAAAAGATTAAAATTAGATGGAAGATTTTTTACATTATTTAAAAGACAATTATCATTATGCAGAAAATACATTAGTAGAGAAAGAAAAGCAGGTTCTGTTATGGAAAAATCTATGTTCAAGAAAACAGAATTTTGATAAAATAAATACAGCAGAACTATTAAAAATTGTAGAATTATTACAGAAAAAATATGCATTAATTACGGTAAACAATCATCTCAAAACCATAGAACAATACTTTGAATATTTACAATCAGCAGGAAAAAGAAAAGACCATCCTTTAAAGAATTTTAGAATAAGAACACCGAAAAGACCATTAATTACAGGATTTTTAACGGAAGAAGAGTTACAGAATATCGAGAAAGAATTTAGAGAAAGGAAATACAAAAAAGGACAATACAGTTTATTTGGAAAAAGAAACCAGGTTATTTTAGGATTAATCATTTATCAGGGTTTAAGTTCAGGATGTTTAAGAGAATTACAAGTCAAAGATATTGACTTAGAGAAAGGAATTATTAAAGTTCCTGAAGCTACAGAAAACCGTTTAAAAGAAAGAATTTTACCGTTAGAAGCCTCACAAATTTTAGAGCTGTACAAATACATCAATGAAACAAGAACCGAATTATTACAACTCTCGAAAACCGTAAAAGAAAGCGAAAAGCTTTTTATCCTGAGCGAAAAAACAAGATTTAGCAGTATTACATCAGAAATCAGAAAACAGATCAATATCGAAAGTTTACAGATGATCAGAAACAGCAGGATTAATTTGTGGTTGAAACAATATAATCTTAGAGAAGTTCAGTATAAAGCAGGATTTAGATATTTACGAAGTCTGGAATATTTTAACCAAACCGAACTCGAAAATCTGAAACAGGAAATTGAGAAATACATTTGAGAAATAAGAAAATCCACCGCTTGCATTTTAATAATTTTCCCGCCCCCCACTTCAAAAAAGACATTTTCCGCCGAAGCTCGTCTGAAGCTTTTCCAACGCTTTAATGCCACAGCAAATTACATAATCAAAATTATACGCAAACCCAACGCCAAACGTTGTTCTCCGTTGCGCTTTGCTCCACTGCGCACAAATCCCTCATTGCCTATAATTTGGGATTATGTAAAATGCTTTCCGTTGTTCCGTTTTTTAAAAAAAACTCCACAGCAACACCATCTTAGCCAACACCTTCCCTGAATCTTTCCAGCTCCGAAAAATACCTTTTTCTCCAAAGCTTCAACCACCCGAATCAAGGAAAAATGCGCCATCGCTTTTGAAAGTTATCCGTAGAAAATGAAGTTGGTAAAAGAACGGAAATGTGGATTTGTGGAAAAATCCAACGCTCAAATCCTGCAACTATTTTTCCCACAAGTCCACATTTACAACAACACCGACAACGGAAGTTTTTACGATATAAATTTTTGAACCATGAAGTTTATTTTTTCAATTGAAATAAAAAAATAACGGAAAACCTTTTTATTTTTCAATTGAAAATCTTTACTTTTGAAACAGCGAGCAAGCGTAGAAGTTCACAGTGTAAAGCCTCGCGCGAAAAAATCCGGAGTAGGAAGTTTGGAAAAAGTTAAGCAGACTACGGAATGTATGATTATGGCGCGAGATTCTATATGCCGGATATTGGGAGATAGGGTGTGGTTGATCCTTTAGCAGAGAAAATGACTCGTCATAGTCCTTATAATTATGCGTTTAATAATCCTATTAGATTTATTGATCCTGATGGTAGAGAACCCGAACAAATAGAACCAGGCAGTCAGGCAGAATGGGATAAGCAAAAAAGGGCTGTACAAATTCGACATGCATCTGCGTTAGCTACTAACATTTTAACTAATGGTGCATTTTCAGATAAAGTTCAAAGCTTAAGTAAGACACTTAATAATATGAATACATTAGAAAACAGTTCACAATCTTACAGCTTAAAAAACATTGGTTCTAATGCAAAACTTGGTGGTACAACTTATGATTCCTCGAGTGGTAATATAATTTTCGCTTATGGAAATGATTCTAATTTTATACATGAAATGACACATGGGGCGCAATATGAATCTGGAGATATGGCCTTTGACGCAACTAAGGGCACTTTACTAGCAAATGATATAGGAGACGAAATTTCAGCATATAAAGCACAATATTTTTATGAACCTTCGGAAGTCTCGGGCTTACCTTCTACTTCAGGAACTACCGTAAAATCAGCTAGTGATATTACATCAGGATGGGTACAAGGGCTAGATGGAGGAAATTTATATAATCCTGGAGGAAATGCGAATACCGCTATAACACCAATAAATATTAACTCTACGAAAACTGATTTGATCAATGCTTATCCTCATAATGCAACTCTTTTGAATACATTACCTAGTAATTTCACTCTTAAAAATGGTTATCCAAATATAAAATCAAAATAATGAAAAAGTTAGGAATATTTTGTTGCATATTTTTTTTAATATGTTCTTGCATTGCAAAGAAAAATTTATATGGTAATTTTCAATATAGAGGAGTTTCGAATGGATTCCCAAAGGAATATGATCTATTATTAAAAAAAGATAGTTTTAGTCTGTCATACAAATCTCAAGATGCCGCTCCAAGTTGTGTAGGTAAGTGGAAAATTTTTCAAGACACTCTATATTTAAGGTGTAATAAGGAAAATATAGTCACTAATATGTTATCTAATGGATACATGAATCAAAGAAACTATAAGCTTAAGATTATCGGAAGTAAAAAACTAATGATAATGAAAGAAAATATAGTTTTAAGCAAAAAATAGCTTTGGTAAATGTATTCCCTCGCTGGTGCGAGCATCTCGCTCTTTCCTGAGAAGATAAAAAAACCAGTAATGTATCAGAGTTAGTGATACAAAAAAAAGTACTAGATTTTTTTATTTTTAATCTGATTATTTAAATTTACCGAAACAGATTACCCAAAACTCTGAAGTAACGAATTATACTTACAGAGCAGACGGAGTAAAAGTGAAGAAGTTCTTTAATGGTTTAGAAACAAGTTATCTGGATGGTTTTCAGTATAAATTTACTTACATCTGGGAAGCTCCTTCGGGAACAATGGCCAATGCAGGGATGAAATTAAGAATTATTCCTACTTCAGAAGGTCATTATGATTCTTTACTTAACCTCTATGTATATAATTATACTGATCATTTAGGAAATGTGAGAATAAGCTATGCAGATTCTGATCATGACGGAAATATACGGGGAAGGGATATGAGGATTCAGCATTGTACAGATATGGGAGGGGGTAATCAGTCGTGTTATGACGATTTTATTCCCGGAGAGATTGTCTCGAACGATACCTATTACCCTTTTGGTTTATTGCATAATTACAGCGGTACTACAGAAAATGCTTATCAGTATAAGTATCAAGGACAAGAGTTGCAGGAGACTGGTTTTTACTCATTTAAGTGGAGGAATTATATGCCCGATGTGGGAAGGTTTTTTAATATAGATCCATTGGCGGAAAAATATACACATAATAGTACTTATGCATTTTCTGAAAATAGGGTTATTGATGCAAGAGAATTAGAGGGTTTGGAAGCCGTATTAGTAAATGATACAGTTGAGTGGAGAGTAAAAGTAAATAACAATTTAGGAAGTGATTATAGTACAACTTTATTACAAGATGCAGCGGATATTTTAAGCCAAAATCCAGGCTTAACAGTTAAAATTATACAAGATCCCAAAGCTTTATTTACAGTTAACTTAGATAGACCCAAGTCAAAATTTACTGAAGATGGAATTTCTACTACTAATGGATTTACAAAGCCTGACGGAAATATTTATGATGGATCAGTTACATCAAAAGATAGCCCAAGAACATTGGCTCATGAATTAGGTCATAAAGCAAGTTTACCACATATATTTGATGACACAAGTAAGGATTCAAATACTGTGGAAAATAAAAAAAATCTAATGAATTCAGATGGTAATGACAAAGTGGAATTACGAGATACCGCAGGTACTAATTTAACACCATCTCAAACAACAGATATTAAGAATCATATTAAGATCACTAATGAAAATAGAGTTAGAAAAGAAGAAGAATTAAAAAAACAAAACACTAATCCAAATGCGAATCAATAGTAAACCATTTTTAATTTTTTTTGTAACAGTTTTGATGTTGAGTTTTTTTTCTTGTCAGACAAAAAAAATTGTTTCTTATGAAAAATACAAAAATTTAGATTCTTCAAGAAAAAAAGAAATTGATGAAAATGTTGACGATGTGTTAAAACACATAGGGAAAAAAGAAAATGAAATAATATTATTATTTCAATATAATTGTTTCTTAGAAAAGAAAATAGAAATTAATAATGGCAGCAAATTAGAATTTCCTAAAGTTTTAAATGAAAACCATTATGGTCAAAAATTTAATCATTTTAGAAAAGATATTGGAAAAATAAAAATAGAATTATCTGATGGAAAATTTTTTGTTATTGAACAGAAAAAAGAATTTGATTACATTGGAATATGTTACTATGAAAAAGAAGATAAATTATATGTAGAATATTTTGATTATCCTCGAATTTTGATTACGGAATGATTCTCCCACGCTGGTGCGAGCGTCTTTCCCCCCCCTCCCTACGCAAAGTTTGTAACTTTGAGCGGATAAAAAATAGAAACCTTCGCAAATTGCGAGGGTTTTGTTTATAGTGTTGTCTAGTCCTAAAATAGCGATACACAAAAAAAGAATCCCTGTTAATTTTGGGACTGACTTATTCGGATATAAAATCAAATACCATCAGGTGGAAGGTCTTGAAACACCCGATACTTCTGAAACTGCGCTGAAAGTTCTCCCGAAGTACAACGGAAACATTGCTGAAGTCGACTGGAAAACTTCAACTCAGGAAAATGAACCTTTGAAAAGATACGGCTATGTGTACGATAATATGAACCGTTTATCGGCAGGCTTTTATCAGAACGCTACCAATCCTTCGCTGAGAGAATATTACGAAAAAGTAACCTACGATATCAACGGGAATATCAGTACAATGAAAAGAACAGCCCAAAAAACGGGTGGTACGGCTTTGTTGATTGACAATCTCTCTTATCAGTATGAAAATTCGGGAGCGAGCAACCGTCTTCACAAAATATCTGATAATGTGACCCTAAACTACGGCTATCCCTACGTAGCTGTACCTACCTATATAGGATATGATGCGAACGGAAACATAACCTCTTTTCCAGATAAAGGGATTTCTTCAATTCAATATAATTATTTAAATTTACCGAAACAGATTACTCAAAACTCTGAAGTAACGAATTATACTTACAGAGCAGACGGAGTAAAAGTGAAGAAGCTCTTTAATGGTTTAGAAACAGATTATCTGGATGGTTTTCAGTATAAATTTACTTACACCTGGGAAGCTCCTTCGGGAACAATGGCCAATGCAGGGATGAAATTAAGAATTATTCCTACTTCAGAAGGTCATTATGATTCTTTAATTAACCTCTATGTATATAATTACACTGATCATTTAGGAAATGTGAGAATAAGCTATGCAGATTCTGATCATGACGGAAATATACGGGGAAGGGATATGAGGATTCAGCATTGTACAGATATGGGAGGAGGTAATCAGTCGTGTTATGACGATTTTATTCCCGGAGAGATTGTCTCGAACGATACCTATTACCCTTTTGGTTTATTGCATAATTACAGCGGTACTACAGAAAATGCTTATCAGTATAAGTACAATGGAAAAGAACTCCAAGAGACGGGAATGTATGATTATGGCGCGAGATTTTATATGCCCGATATTGGTAGATGGGGAGTTGTGGATCCGTTGGCGGAAACTTCCAGAAGATTTACACCTTATGCTTATGCATTTAATAACCCAATTAACTTTATTGATCCCGATGGGAGAAAAAAGTTTAGGATGGGGACTGAAAGATAATGTTTGGAGTTGGGATGCAAATTTAACAGCTCAAAATTATCAGGAACAAGGATTTTCAGACTACAAAGAAGATAGTAGTGTGATTTCTAATTCTCCTATACAAGGGCAGGAAGAAGGAGATACCGGTCAAACTTATTTAGGATTTAATGATCAGGCTTTTTACATACCAGCAGATAGCAACGGTTCTTCGGGAATGCTTGGATTATCAAATTGGTTTAGAGATGCTATTTCAGGTGCTGAATCTTCGATAGCAGGTTTGTTTGGAACTACCAATGAAACTTTCCAAGTTTTTACAGGTGGAGTTAATGACCCAGATCCTAGTACTGCAAGTAAAGCGAGAAGAGGAGATAGACTTGAGAACAATAATATGTTTGAATATATATTGAACTCAAGGTCAATAAAGGCTCTCAATGTAGCACCAGATGATTTTCAGGCTCTAATCGATGGAAATGGTATAGCAGGATTATGGGCAGATTACAGAGGTAAAAGTGATAGTACATTGAGTGTTTACAATACTTGGACTTATGATAAAAATGGATCTTTTAAATTTTTAGATACAGCAAAATATATCAAAAATAATTACTCCACAGGATTTATGAGATTTATGAATTCTGTAGATAATCAAAGAATTTTAAAGTCTAAAAATATAAAATAATTAATAATGAGGATATTATATATAATTATTTTAATACTATTTACGGTTTATTCTTGTAAAAAAGAAGATCACAAAGTAGATATAAAAATAAAAAAGGAAAATTATAACCCCACAGAGTATTTTTCTTTTCCTACCAATATAAAAAAATGGAAAAACTATAAAGAAATTGCTGTAAATGACTCTTTAAAAAAGGTTCAGGGTGAGTTTGAAGATTATAAGATTGAGGGATATATTAATCAATATAATCAAAAAATAAATTGGTGGAATATTGTAAATAAAAAATATATTCAAGCTGACAATGTTAGATTAGAATATCGAATTGTTGATAATAAAGAATATGTTAATCAGTATATTAATTATGATACAAAAAATGGAGATGACATAAAAAATAGTTTGTTTTATTTGAAAGAAAAATTAAACAATAATACCTTAAGATATAAGTTTTATACACCAAATAAAAAAATTAAAGTGAATACATCTGCAACTACTTTTTTGTCATTCTTTTTAAATAATAAAGAAATAAGAAAAGAAGATTTAAAATGTATTAAAAAGAATAACTACTACTATGTGGATATAAACTATGTTTCTACAGGTGATAATCTTATTGTTAAAGGGTTATTCGAAGAAGGGTATGAATATAATGATGGAAAGATGGGATTAAATGAAATTTATATATTGGATACATTAAAATAATCCCTCTCCTTAATCCCTCTCGATTTTATCGTGTGGTAGATAACACAAAAACCCTCGCAAAATGCGAGGGTTTTTGTGTTTTATAGTGCAGCTACATTTTTATTAAAGAAGTCTTTCACTTTTTTCTTTATTAAGAAAGTATCAATCATTTTAAAGACCATTGTTTTTTCTTCGGGTTCGAGTTCCTGTATTAGTTTTACTTGCTTAAGAATCGTTTTATCTTCTACAGTAATCGTTGCGCAAAGTTTGTAACCAGCTGTGCCTACCTATATAGGATATGATTCGAACGGAAACACAACCTCTTTTCCGGATAAAGGGATTTCTTCCATTCACTATAATTATTTAAATTTACCGAAACAGATTACATAAAACTCTGACGTAACGAATTATACTTACAGAGCAGACGGAGTAAAATTGAAGAAGCTCTTTAACGGTTTGGAAACAGATTATGTAGAATATTACTTTTAACCAAAGTACAAAATCTACCATTTCATGGAGAATAAAATGGGTTTAGACTTAAATGGGGTTGAAAAAGCTGACAAATTAAGTGAGAATGCTAGAGATCAGGCAAATGTTACTACAGATGGATTGACCGATAAAATTGGTGATACTCAAAATAATAGAACTCAAATCAATATGGGTTTAACAAGTGGTATAAAATGGAATGAAGATGGATACATTGACTGGGAGAATTCAAATATAGCTACTGTTTCAATTACTGGTGCTCATGAAAAAGGTCATGAATTGGGATTAAGACACACAGATAAAGAAACAACAAAGAATCCTCGAAGTTTATTAAAAATTACTCCTAAGGGTACTCAAATTAGCCCAGCCCAAAGAACTCAAATAACAGATTCAATAGAGCAACAACAGAAAAAAGAAGATAAATGAAAATAATTAAATATTTACAATTTACAATTTACATTTTTAGTTTTAGTACTTTACAGTTGTTCAAATGTTAAGCAAGTGTATGAGAAAGGTAGTTTACTTGAAGATGATAAACGATCAAATTTGTTAATTAAAAAATTTGAATTAGAAAATGAAAAAGCCATACTGTATTTTACAGAAAGCTTTAATGATAGTCATGTTAAAGTTGCTATTGGCGAAAAAAATATTTTTGACAGAAAGATAGAAACTCTTGAGCAACTAGGTTTCGCTGGCTCCTGCATAATAGAAAATAGCAGTGATGTTTTAATAACTATAGATAATAAAAATATTCTGCTTCCCACAGAAAAACTAAAATTGTATAAATTTATTTATTTAGAAAAACATGGTGAAAGGTATATTGTAGCTTATACTAATAAAGCTCGTTCTTTTATGTAAAAAAAAACAATAGGTAAAAACTCCCGCTGCGAAAAGTTTGTCACTTTGAGCGGATGAATAAAAAACCTCGCAAAATTGGACTGCCCCCAAAAAGTTAGACACTTTTTAGGGGCATTTTTATTTATGGGTATATCAAAATACAGTTTAGAGTTTAAGAAAAATTGTGTAGAAACAATTATCAGGGATTCCCGCTGCGAACAGTCTCCTGCCTCTGAGCAGATCAATAAAAGAAATCCCACGGGTACCAGATTACATTGTGGGGCAGATAAACAGAACCTTACAGGCTGCGAGATTTTGCTTTGTAGTGCGGCAATGTTTTCAATGATGAGGTCTTTAAATTAAAGTGAATTCGGGATAAGTGATCTATTTGAATCATTAAATATCAGCCACAATTGCATGATCTATAGCGCCGGTCTTCAGCCCGATGTATCCATATAGAGATGAAAAAATAAGCTGAGTTTGGTTAAAGCCTTATGTTTTTATAGGGTAAAAATGAGCTAAAGTCTATTCCTTTTGGGGACGAAATTTGCCTATCCCGGATTCAGGGTACTTACGTTTTATTCTTAAAAAAAATGATGCAGATGAATTGAGCAACTCATGCGGATGAATTGAATAACTCATGCGGATAAACTGAAAGATTGATGCGGATAAATTATGAAGCCCGTCCCGCTGTGCAAAGTCTCCGGTTTTGAACATATCAATAAAAGAAACTTTTCGAGCGCAAAATTACATGGTGCGGCAATAAAGCAATGATCTTTTCAATGAGGAGTTCTTTCAATGAGAAATACGGGTACGCTGATGTATCCTTTATTAAGCCCGATCAATCACCAAACCCAAAAAGTTTAATTACATTTGCTGTTCATATAATAAATGAAGATGCAGAAAAACTTTTTTTTAATTTTGGCTTTCTTGGGATACATGGTAAATGCGCAGCAAAAAACGTATTGCAATCCTATCAATATAGATTATGGGTATACCCCTTTTGAGGTTTTTTCGAAACAGGGGAAACACCGTGCAACTGCAGATCCGGTGATTGTTAATTTTCAGAAGAAACTGTTTCTTTTTTCTACCAATCAGGAAGGATATTGGCACAGCGATAATATGCTCGACTGGAAATTTGTAAAAAGAAAATTCCTGAGAGATAATAAATACACACACGACCTGAATGCTCCTGCAGTTTGGGCGATGAAAGATACTTTATACGTTTACGGATCAACCTGGGAATCTGATTTCCCGATCTGGAAATCTACAAACCCTACCAAAGATGAGTGGGAAATTGCAGTCGATACATTGAAAGTAGGAGCGTGGGATCCTGCGTTTCATTATGATGAAGATAAAAATAAGCTGTATCTCTATTGGGGATCCAGCAACGAGTGGCCGCTTTTAGGAACCGAGGTAAAAGTAAAAACACTGCAGTCTGAAGGTTTTGTAAAGCCTATTTTAAGATTAAAACCCGAAGATCACGGCTGGGAACGTTTCGGTGAATATAATGATAATGTTTTCCTGCAGCCTTTCGTAGAAGGAGCGTGGGTGACGAAGTATAAAGATAAATATTATATGCAGTATGGCGCTCCTGCAACAGAATTCAGCGGATATTCTGACGGAGTGTATGTTTCAAAAAATCCCCTGGAAGGTTACGAATATCAACAGCACAATCCGTTTTCCTATAAACCGGGAGGCTTTGCAAGAGGAGCCGGACACGGAGCGACATTCGAAGATAATTTCAAAAACTGGTGGCACGTTTCTACGATATTTATTTCAACAAAAAACAATTTTGAAAGACGTCTGGGAATCTGGCCTGCAGGTTTTGATAAAGATGATGTAATGTATACGAACACAGCTTACGGCGATTATCCTACTTTGCTCCCGCAGTTTGCACAGGGAAAAGATTTCTCCAAAGGACTTTTCACCAACTGGATGTTGCTGAATTATAATAAACCCGTTCAGGTTTCTTCCACTTTGGGAGGTTATCATTCTAATTATGCAGTGGATGAAGATATAAAAACCTACTGGAGTGCAAAAACAGGAAATTCCGGTGAATGGTTGCAGACCGATCTAGGAGAAGTTTCTACCATTAATGCTATTCAGATTAATTATGCTGATCAGGATGTTGAGTTTATGGGAAAAACTGAAGGGAAGATGCATCAGTATAAAATCTACGGTTCGGATGACGGGAAGAAATGGAAAGTAATGGTTGATAAAAGTAAAAATACAAAAGATGTTCCGCATGATTATGTAGAGCTTGAAAAACCTGCAAAAGCAAGATTTCTGAAAATAGAAAACCTGAAAATGCCTACAGGAAAATTTGCATTAAGCGGATTCAGAGTATTCGGAAAAGGTGCGGGAACGAAGCCTGCAAAAGTTCAGAATTTCGTTCCATTGAGAGCAGATCCTAAAAAATATGGTGAGAGAAGAAGCATCTGGATGAAATGGCAACAGAATTCTGATGCAGACGGTTATGTAATTTATTGGGGAAAATCTCCGGACAAATTGTACGGAAGCATCATGGTTTACGGCAAAAACGAATATTTCTTTACCGGAGCAGACAGAGTAGATGCTTATTATTTCCAGATTGAAGCTTTCAATGCTAATGGAATTTCTGAAAGAACTGATGTGGTGAAGTCGGAATAGGTTTTTGTTTTAAACGATAAGAATTTTACATCAAGTTGTCATTTCGCAGGGATCTAAGTGAAATTCCGCAATAATCTGCTATATTTAGATTCCTGCTGAATGACAAACCAGGCTTCAATTTTATAAAAATCATTTTAGTATGATTAACTAGAAATAAAATGAGTTAGAATTTAAAGCGTTTTTATTTAATCTTCTTCAGAAACTCATCAATTTTGTCAATCAAAAACGGAGCGTTTTTTTCTTGATCCCAATCGAGATGTCCACCGGGGAATTCAAAAGATTCATTATAGATTCCATTTTTATGTAAAGCTGAATCCAGAATCCTTTTTTGAGATAGCGGAACCACGTGATCGGTACTGCCGTAGAATGAAACTGTTGGCGGAGATTTTTCATTGATCCAATAGACAGGATTTGGAATGTCTCTATTTGTAAGATCAGTGGGGACGGGAGAGTGCAGATCGATCATGTGTTTTTCGATAAAAGCATAATCAGAATAATTCTTAAAATCCTGATCCGATAAATCTGCAGGTCCTACAATATTGACGACCGCTTTTACTTTATTGTGATGCTTTAAATCAAAAAAAGAATTGTAACCATATAACATCGATAAATGGGCACCTGCGCTGTTTCCCAATAAAACAACTTTGGTATTGATGTTTAATTTTTTAAGTAAAAAACCAATTGCACTGTCAATATCATTTGTCTGATTGGGCAAAACAAAAGAATTTGCATAGGCCAATCGGTAATTGATATTCGCAAAAGCATAATCCGGTAACTTCTGCATGAGCGAAAGTGTAAAAAATGTAAGATTGGTTTTGTTTCCCGACTTCCATCCGCCACCGTGAATCATGACAAAAATACCTTTGATAGAGTCTTTATTTTTCGGAATGTATAAATCTAATTTCTGTTGAGAATCTCTCCCGTAAGAAACATCCATTTCCTGATCAAAAGAAATGTCTTCTCCCAGATTAACGGTTTTTTCTTTACATCCAAAAACAATAAAGATCAGAAAAAGAATACTAAGAAATTTATTCATACTCATAAAGATAGAAAAACCCACCGGTTTTCCGGCAGGCTTCTCTTACAAAATAATATATATGAAGAAATGATTTCTTATCTCGTTCTGCTTTTGATCGCATCAGAAGCACCTTCGATGTCTCTTACTTTTTTCACTTTCTGATTTCCGAAGTTGTAAGTAATACTTAAGCTTGCGCCACGATTGTATTGATCGTTTCTTACATAATTGTAATTTCCGTTGGCTTGGTAGTCTTCTATTTCTACAATATTGGTTCTTAAAACATCCTCCAGATTTAGCGCAAATGTCCAGTCGTTCCAGTTTTTCTTGATGCTTAAATCCAAACTCATTAAGTTATTCAGCATTCCCAGTTCTATTTGCTGTTTGTCTACGAAGAAATAATTAACTCCTAAAAACCAGGTTTTCTTTTTGTCTAAACGAATTGTATTGTTGGTCTGAATAAGAATACTCGTGGAGCTGACTTTATTTTCATAAGTCGGGAAAACATCTCCCGAAGTGGGGTCAACACTCAGGCTTCCGTTGTTTACATTTCTTTGAACACCAACGTTGAAATTCATAGTCAGATATTGTTTGAAAAATGTCTTCTGAATTCCTACCATCGCAGACATCTCCTGTTTGTCTCCAAAATTGGTTCTGATATATCTTAGCTGTTTGTATTTATCCATAATGGGCTGACCGTTAACATCCACAACCGGCTGACCCAATTCGTCTCTTCTCTGTTTCAGAATATCTCTTTGCAATGGTACCTGTGTGATTTTGTCTTTGAATAGGGAGTGACTCAAAATCAAGAAATAGGAGCTTTTGAACATATACGTTAATTCATTGCTGTAAGTAGATGAAGCTTTTACGAAAGGATTATTCTGGGTGTAGTTATCTTCCGTCAGAATATTTCTTACCGGATTCAATTCCCAGAAGCTTGGTCTTCTCATTCTGCTTGAAAAAGCGTAGGAAATATTGTTTTTATCATTAATTGCATAGTTAAGGCTCAAATAGGGGAGCAGATTGTTGTAATTTCTTTCAATCTTTCTGTATTCAGGATCCGCATTATCAGAAGTTCCTAAGCTGTTGGTAATTTCGTAACGTGTCCCTACTTTTCCGGAAAATTTATCCGAGAATTTCTTTTCTACGGTTAAATAAGCACCATAAATATTTTCATCATAAATAAAATGGTTCGGCATAGAAACAATGGCTTTTCCTGTTACAAAAGTGTCGTTCTTCGTATCATTGTCTGTTTTTGTTTTATTGAAATTTCCTCCAACAGAAAAAGTGAAATCATTTTTAAACTTCTGAATATAATCAACGGTTCCGGAGAAGTTATTAATGATTTGCGGCAGATTCTGATAAATGGTCTGGCTCAAAAGTCCATCAGTTCCTTCGGCGTTAGATAAAAAAGTTTTGTTGTCGGTAAACTGAAATCTTTTGTAATTGAGATAAGCAGCGTTCATATTCAATTTGCTTCCCAGAGAATCTGTTTTTAATTCATAGTTTAAGTTAACTGAATTATTGTAAGATCTTGCATCTTCTTTATTTCTGGAATTGGTATAATTGGTAATAAAAGATTTTGTATCGGTGTCAAATGAGCGAATGGTATTGAACAAATTTACCGTAGAATTGTAACTTTTGTTGGCAGAAGAATTCCATGAAAGGGCTAGATTGCTTTTATCTGTCAGCTGATAATCTGCATTCAGATAGCCGCCAATGTATAGATTAGGATCATCAATGTTTCCTGTAGATTCATTGGACGAGGAAGAAGCATCTCCATTTCGTAAAACATAATGCTGCGCTTCAATATTTTCTCCGCCATACAGATTGGAGCTTATTGCCAGTTTGTCTTTTCTGTAGTTCACAGAGAAACTTGCATTACTTGCGTTGTATTTGTTCTGAGAATTAGTCATTCTCATGTTCCCACTGGTTCCGTCACTCATTTTCTTTTTCAGAACGATATTGATGATTCCGTCTGAAGATTCTACCTGAAACTCACTTCCCGGAACGGTAATTACTTCAATCTTCTGAATATTTTCTGCAGGAGTGTTTTTCAAAAACTGCGTTAGAGATTCTGCATCCATATTGGTTTTTCTACCGTTGATGTAGATTAATGCATTATTTTTTCCGGCAATTTTTAATGTTTTATCATCAGTGGTAGAAAGCAGGGGAGTTTGTTTCAGCAGGTCAAAAGTATTATTTCCTTTAGTTACCGGTGAAGTGGCAACGTCATACACAAAACGGTCACTTTGTTTTTTGAAGACCTGCTTCGTCAAAACAACTTCTTCAATTTTTTTGGTTTGTAAAGTATCAGACTTTTTTTCCTGAGCAAAGGTAAGTCCTGTGAAAAATATGGCGGCAATGAAGAGTGGCGTTTTCATGATGATGTTATTTTAAAGTTTATAGATGCTTGTATTTGTTATTATTTTACATTGCAAAGATATATAATAAATTTAGTATCATGCAATACAAAGTAGTAAAAATGTTTTTAATTAAATGGTAACTGTCTGAATTTGAGTTACTAAATTTTATTTAAAAATTTTAATTTCCTTGAGTTTCTATATACTTAGACAACCGCGAGTAGTATTTTGTTACATAAAAAATAAAAATATTTAAATTCACTTTTTTTTGATTAAATTTAAATTCACAAAAAAAATAATAACTTATGACAAAATTCTATTCTTTATTCATGATTTTGATGCTACTTGTATCATGTAATAGTGACTCTTTTATTGATTTCGAAAATCAACAAAATGGCAATCAGCAAACCAACTACAATTTTGGAAATACTGCACAAAGAAACTTCCACGGTTTGGTTTTATCAACAAACGGATCTCCGGTTTCCGGAGCAACAGTTACGATCGGGACATCTACAGTACAAACCAATGCTCAGGGTATTTTTGTAATAAAAAATGCCGCTGTAAAAGAAAATTTTGCCTATATAAAAGTCACAAAGACAGGTTTTGTGAATGGTGCAAGAACATTAGTTCCTACCAGCGGAAACAACAGGATCAATATCATGATGATTCCTGCAGCCAATACTTCTACCATTGCTTCCGGCGCAGCTTCTACTGTATCCCTGCCCAACGGAACCAAGGTGAAATTCGACGGAAGCTTCAAAGATGCCAATGGAAATGCTTACAACGGTAATGTAAACGTTGCCATGTTCCATCTGCAACCTTCAGATCAGTATCTCAATGAGTTGATGCCCGGTTCTTTTCTTGCCAATAATACAGAGGGAAACTCCAGAATAATGGAAACTTATGGGATGCTTCATGTACAACTTACCGGAGCTTCCGGACAAAATCTGCAGATTGCTACCGGTCACACCGCTGAAATGACTGTGGCAATAGATGCGACTCAAACTTCAACTGCTCCGGCTACGATTCCGCTTTGGTCTTTCAACGAGGCTACAGGAATTTGGCAGGAAGAAGGCTCTGCAACCAAGGTAGGAAATGCTTATGTAGGGAATGTAAGCCATTTTTCGTGGTGGAATTGTGATGTACAGTTTCCGGTTTGTACACTGAAGGCAATAATTAAAAATGCAAGCGGACAACCTTTAAGTAATATTGCAATCGGTTTGAAGAGAAGCAGCCAGACCTACGAAACATCAGGGATTACAGATGCGAACGGAACTGTTTCAGGGCTTATTCCTGCGAATGAAATACTGGTTTTGAAAGCTTACGACCATTGTGGAGCTGTCTTGTACACCGCCAATGTAGGACCATTTGCCGCAGGAAATATCCATACATTACCCGATATAATAATCAACTCTACTACAGCAACTTCATTTACAATAAACGGAACTTTGAAAAACTGTACCGGTGGAAATGTAGTTGATGGACTCGCTGTATTACATTTCGGACAGGGTTCTACCAGTTATTTTCAGGGAGCTTCGGCAATCGTCACCAACGGAGCTTTCTCCATCAATACTCTTTCCTGCAATGCGAGTCAGCAATTCAGTCTGGAAGGTTATGATATGCCGGCGATGCAGACAAGTGGGGGAATCAATTTTACAGGAGTAAGCCCGGTTACGAATCTTGGAAACATTACAGTATGTACTGCAGTTTCCGAATTTATCAATTATCAGATCGATGCTCAGCCGGTTGTCAACTGTCTTTTAGGTTTCAGTGCCATGCTGGAAGCAAATAATCTTAGCATTACCCATAGTCAGTCTCCAGCCGGACCTATTGGTCCGTATTTCCGCTTATATGCGCCGGGAATAAACTCAGCAGGAACTTACACATCTGGATTTACTGTTTTTACAAGTCCTAATGCTCCCATTCAGGCAGCCGGAAATAATCTTACTTTACAGATAAGCCAATTTGGAACAGTAAATAATTATATAGACTTTACGGTAAATGGTACGTATGCAGATATGGTGAATGGTGTTCCGGTAACAAGAACCTTATCGGTAACAGGACATGTGAAAAGAGACCTTTAAGCAAGTGAAAATATCAGTTGAACGATAAGAGAAAAGGACTTGAAAAAGTCCTTTCTTTATTTTACTCTCTGTCGAAACGAGCAAGTTTCTTATCAATCCAAATGGTAGCAAAAGGGAAAAAAGCAGAAATCAGGGCGAAAACAGAATCTTCGTCATCCCAGGCATAAATTTTCCTTACCGACGGTAAAAAGAGAAGATAGAGCGTGAAAAATAATCCGTGAATACTGCCAATTGTACTGATGTAGATGATGGCAAAAATATTTTCAGAATCGGTTCTTATCCAGATCATTGCTGTAAAGAGAAAAAACCATGAGACGGCTTCGGCCAGACAGATCTGTTTAAACCATTTGATGAGTTTTTCCTGAGGATATTTTGAGAAAAAATTTTCAAGGAATTCCATAATTTTAAGAATTAATTTTGCCTAACAACTAACAACTAACAACTAACAACTAACAACTAACAACTAACAACTAACAACTAACAACTAACAACTAACAACTATTTATAAAAACTACTTCCATCCAGATATTCAAAAACCTCCGGCGGAAGCATCGGCCTTACATTTTTTCCTTCTTTGATCATGTTTCGGATTTCTGTTGCGGAAAGTTCAATTACAGGTGCTTTAATCATGGAAATGTTTTCGTGCTGCAGATATTCAGAATCTTTTTTCTCACCATCAAATACTCTTGGATAAACAATAATATGATGATTTTTAATTAAAACATCCCAGTTTTTCCATTTGTGAAGTCCGTGGAGGTTATCTTCTCCCATGATTAAACTAAAAGAATAGTCCGGATGTTTCTCCTGAAGATACGCTAAAGTATCAACTGTATAGCTTGGTGTAGGTAAAGAAAACTCTACATTTGAAGCACGCATTTTAGGATAGTTTTTTACAGCAAGCTGCACCATATCCAAACGGTTATGATCTTTCAGGAGAGATTTTTTTTCTTTAAATGGATTTTGTGGACTGACAACAAACCACAGTTCGTCCATGTCAGAATTTTCAAGAATATAATTTGCCAAAATTAAATGACCAATATGAATAGGATTAAAAGATCCGAAAAATAAACCGGTTTTTTTCAAAGCTAAAGTTGAGTTTAATGTTGAGGTTGAATTCGATTAAGATAAGTAGTTATTTTATTAAGTGCATGAATTACTTCATCAATGATATTTTTAATTTCTAAATATTCTGTTTCTTTGAAATACTTTACTCGTACTCCATAGATCAAATGACTTTTAGTTTCAAACGCAGATCCTCTGGAAATATCATAGAAACGGCTTTTATCTTTACTCGTGCGTCTTCCAAATCCTTCTGCAATATTTGCAGAAACACTTTCAGCAGATCTTCTTAATTGTGAAGTTAATGCATAATCTTCTTTTCGAGGTAAATTTTCCGAAATTATGAAACATTTTTCAGCAACATCCATTGCCTTTTGCCAAACAGGCATTTCAGTAAAATCGTTTATCATTTGCTTATTTAATTTTAATAATGTTAGATTTAACCTAAACCTAAACCTTATCCTAAATCCTCCACAAATTTAACGTCTCGTATATTCAGATAATGCGTCACATTACCTTTCCAGTGATTTTCTTCCAAAGTAAAAGCGATATCAAAAGATTTGTTTCTGAAATCATCTGCAAACTGCCCGAGTTTAAAACCAACACATTCTATATTTCTGCCTGTAGATTCCTGTTTGATGTAGAATTTCAAATGGTTGTTGTCTTTTCCCATCGTTTTCAGATAGCCGGCAATCTTCTGATTTCTTAATACCAGATTAGGCTTCATATTTTGCGGACCAAATGGTGCAAGTTTGCGATGAAAATTAATAAAATCTCTGTTGATTTCGTCAGCTTCCACTTCTGCATCGATGGTAATAGACGGTTCTTTCTGATGGTCCTTTATTTTTTCGGCAACCGTTTTTTCAAATTTAATTTTAAATTCCTCAAACTTGTCTTTTTCCATAGAAAGTCCTGCAGCAGCGTGATGCCCTCCAAATTTCAGAAAATATTCTGAGCAGAGATCCAAAGCCTCATGTACATCAAAATCTGAAACAGATCTCGCAGAAGCTACCATTTCTCCATTATTTCCGTCGGTAAAAACCAATGTAGGTTTATAGTAATTTTCAATGAGTCTGGAAGCTACAATTCCTATCACACCTTTGTTCCATTCCGGATGGTAGACAATGGTGGTGTATTTTGTTTCCTGCTGAGATTCAACAATCTGTTTCAAAGCCGATTCTGTAGAAAACATATCCAGCTCTCTTCTTTCATCATTCAGATTCATGATGTCGCCTACAATTTGCTGGGCATGTTTCAGATTATCAGAAACCATGAGCTCCACAGCAGCTTTTCCCTGAGAAATTCTTCCTGCCGCATTGATCTTCGGAGCAATTTCAAATACGATATTCGAGATCTCAAAATGCGACAGCTTATCCTCAGGAATTAGAAGTCTCAGCCCCAGGTTTCGCGTTTTTCTGAGCACTTTAAGCCCCATTTTTGCCAAAACTCTGTTTTCGCCCGTCATAGAGACAATATCTGCTGCAATAGAAATGGCAAGAAGATCTGTAAGTTCAAAGAGTTCCGTTTCCGGGATTTTATAAATTGTATTTAATCCCTGACAAAGTTTAAAACCAACGCCGCATCCTGAAAGTTCTTTAAACGGATATCGGCAATCGCTTCTTTTTGGATCTAAAACGGCTACCGCATCCGGAATTTCTTCTCCCGGTAAATGGTGGTCGCAGATAATGAAATCGATTTGTTTTGCTTTAGCATAATTAATCATATCGATCGCCTTAATTCCACAATCCAGTGCAATGATAAGCGAAAAGCCGTTTTCTTTGGCAAAATCTATGCCTTCGGTAGAAATTCCGTATCCCTCAGAATTTCTGTCGGGAATATAAAAGTCTAAATATTTTTTCTGAACAATCTTTCTTAAATAAAGATAAGTAAGAGCAACAGCGGTGGTTCCGTCAACATCGTAGTCGCCGTAGATCATTATTTTTTCTCCGTTCTCAATGGCTGTAGCAACACGCTCCACTGCTTTCTGCATATCTGCCATTAAGAAAGGATTGTGAATATCTGTTAAATTGGGCTTGAAAAATTCGCGCGCTTTTTGATAATTGTCAATTCCTCTAAGAACCAACAGTTTGGATTCAAAAGTTCCAAAACCAAGCGACGAACTCAATCGGTCAACAGTTTCTTCATCAGGTTCGGTTTTATAAATCCATTTTTGACTCATTTCACAAAAATAAGTAAAATTTATTTTAAAAACGAGCGCAAATGAGATACCGGGTGGATATTTTATGATGCTGTAATTGTTTAGTTCTCAATGTTTTTTAATTCTTTATGATGATTTATTTAATAAAAATTACTTTTTTTAAAGATTATGAAAACCAAAATCAGATCAATGTCGTAGATAATATTAAAAGTATTAAACCTTTATAAAATAATATTATGAAAAAACCAATCAATGTTTCTAGTCAGGGAGCTACCCTGGATACCAGCAGACGAAACTTTTTAAAGCTAAGCGGCATTGGTATTGCCGTCGCAGGGCTTACTCTGGTAGGCTGTGATGATGACGATTTTGAATACAATAATAATAAAATCTTCGATTTGGGAATGGGTGATGTCGGGGTATTGAATTATGCTTATGCTTTAGAGCAGTTGGAAGCAGATTTTTATACCAAGGTTGTCAACAATTTCTATGCAGGAATTTCAACAGTAGAAAAAGAAGTGCTTACAGACTTATACCATCACGAGGTCATTCACAGAGATTTCTTCAAAGCAGCCATCACAGGGGCTACAAACAATGTTTTGCCCACACTAGAATTCCAGTATCCGAATGTAAATTTTAATGACAAAAATTCTGTTCTGGCAACTGCAAAAGCGCTCGAAGATACCGGTGTAGCGGCGTACAATGCTGCAGGTAAATACATTACCAACCCTACATATCTTGTGATCGCAGGCAAAATTGTTTCTGTGGAAGCAAGACATGCTTCTGCAATCAGAGATTTAATTAATCCTCTATCGGCGGCTTTCTCAGGAGACGATGTCGTAGATCCTGTTACCGGCCTGGATGTAGCCAAAGAACCGAAAGATGTCATAGCTGCTGCAGGCGGATTCATCAAAACTCCATTTACCTGGAAAGAAAGAGGTATTAATTAATTATTCATTTCAAAATCTATTATTATGAACATTTTAAAATTATTAGATAAACTTTCTGACGATTCTTTTTTCACCAAACAGACGTCAAGATTAGACAGCCTTTCAGATCTTTCTACATTGGGTAAAAAAGCTGCAGTTGCCGCACTACCATTAGGACTGGGAAGCTTTATGGCAACTTCTGCAAAGGCTGAAACCAAAACAGAACCCACTTCAACCATGAAAAATGCATTGACGGATGCTCTTCAGCTGGCTCTCACTTTAGAATATCTGGAAGACGAATATTACAGAATAGGACTGCAAACGGCTAACTTAATTCCCAGTTCGGATAAAGTGGTCTTTCAGCAGATCTCAAAACACGAAACAGCTCACGTTACATTTCTTAAAAGTACATTAACCTCTATGGGTGTTGTTCCCGGTGCAAAACCTACTTTCGACTTTACGGCAAATGGCGCTTTCACACCTTTCAGTAATTATCAGCAGTTTCTCATTTTAGCTCAGGCTTTCGAGGATACCGGCGTAAGAGCTTATAAAGGACAGGCAGGAAATGTAATGTCAAATGGTGCCGTACTTCAGGCAGCATTACAGATTCATTCTGTAGAAGCACGACATGCTTCTATGGTTCGCAGAATGCGTGCCAACAAAGGATGGATAGAATTGGCCAATGGTGGAGCGATGCCGGCTGCAACCAATGCGGTCTATGCTGGCGAAGATGTTACCATTCAGGCAGGGTTCAATACTGCAACAGCTTTCGGCGCAGCAGCAGGTTCTGCAGCATACGACGAAATCCTTACCGGAAGCGAGGCTACAGCAATTGCTTCATTATTTATAGATTAATTCACTTAATATAGTTGAGGTAAATCCTTTTTCGGAAACACTCCGAAAAAGGATTTCTATTATATAAAACTGAGGAAATTAGGATTTTCTAGCGGTTCAGTTACCGTACCATATTTCAGAGAGACTGTACCATACAAAACAAGCAGTACAATATTTATTAACAATCAGAATTTGAGGAATCTTTTTCTGCAAGGCATACCTATAATATATAGCGTTCCGTTTATTCTGAAATCTTTTAGTGTTCACACATAAATAGGAATTAACCTTTCTACATGAGATTTTTTTTTCAGGAGCTTTTTCCCGCTCTCCACTATATCTTTTTTGGGGAGTTCTCCGCTTCGCTCCGCCCTCCCCAAAAAAGGATGCCGTTTCGATCGGGGCTAAGAAATTGGTTCTTCGGGTCTTTGTTTTTCTTTTGCCTCACGACTTTCCCGATTTCTAAAACCAGATAAAAACGT
>Ga0308164_10000710_pt1 | contig 47426 bp, 42 predicted proteins | sample PhyTR2_FD_201031 | JGI IMG/M metagenome (GOLD analysis project Ga0308164, IMG submission 201031) | Phyllosphere microbial communities from UC Gill Tract Community Farm, Albany, California, United States - DLSLT.R2 | ecosystem: Host-associated > Plants > Phyllosphere > Unclassified | place: USA...
CATCGGGGTATAGCGCAGTCCGGTAGCGCGCCTGCTTTGGGAGCAGGATGTCAGGAGTTCGAATCCCCTTACCCCGACCATTTTCGCCCAGCTGTATCAGGGTTGAAGATCAGGACTCAAGAACAGTGGTTTTGAGTCCAACAGAAAAGGCGTCCTTCGGGACGCCTTTTTTGTTGGATGCATTTTCAGGGGAGACCACGCTCAGCCGCCGCCTGATGCGAAATATGGGTAAGCGCTCCATAAACCCCATCTTTAGCCAAGTGGGGTTTATGGAGCGCTTACGATTGATTCAGGTTATTCGCTGAGGCATTGGGAAGCAGGGAGTGGGAGGAGTGCCGTCGCGACAACCCTCCTGATCAAGGCTCCACGCCGGCTAATAGGTGATCGCTAAACCGGATGACGATGAAGGCTGGCAAAGTCAGCCTCCTTGGTTGTTATAAAGAACGACAGTCTTTTTTTTGAGGTTCCGCAGCCAGGCACCTATTTTTGTCGCTTTGTTCAATTTTGTTAACACGTAGATAGTTTCGGCAAGAGCCTTTTTGCTCGACGCCTCCGCCTCTGGATCAATGGGATCGCTGGCCAAAGCGCGATTGTCCATGAGCATCTGCCACAGCTGCTGGTCGACGGTGTCTTCAGCCAAGGGTTGACGCAGTGCGCCCAGTCTTGCGAATCGGTGCTGGTCGCTGCGCGTGATTTGATTGCACTCTTCTTGTTCTGCCTGGCTGAGTATCACCGGCACAGTCTGCCGCTGTTTACCCTTCAGGTTACCCCGACCATTTTCGCCCAGCTGTATCAGGGTTGAAGATCAGGACTCAAGAGCACTCGCTTTGAGTCCAACAGAAAAGGTGTCCTTCGGCAGCGCTATACATCGGCCGATAATGGCAGATTGAGTAAGTCTACAAAGCTCTAACGCAGTTGATTAGCCTGACCTGCCGACCCATCCGGCCAGTTCCAGCATTTCGGGGCCTATATGTCGCATACATTCATTCTCAGCGAAGTGAGCAATGAGGATAGGTGGGCTTTATGATGTATTGCAGTTGTCATATTAAAGCGCAGCTCTGTGGTAGCTCTGATGGACCACGCGGTTTCCTGATGCTACGCGATGGGCATTTGGCAGCCGCAGGCTGGCTAGTTCATAAATGGTATGCAGTACATACCCGAAAATTGTAACATTGCCAACGTAGGTAACAGTCTCAGTACGTTGACGCAACGTCATCCATAGAATCAGACGAGGAAAAGTGAAGTGAAATTAATCACAACGGTAACCACAAGTCTGCTAATGCTCATGAACGGTGCTCACGCCGAAGGACTGACCACCTCGGTGGATGGTAAAGAACTGACGGTTAGCTTCGGCCAGCCCACCATTAAGCAAGTGCTGCATTACCGTAAAATGTACGACAAAAAACCGTTCCCCGATGCCGAAATTTATTACTACGATAACGGCACCTACAAACTGATTTCGCAGGGTGAAAACCACTATGGCGTTTACTCCATAGAGGGCAATGTAGATGAGGAAACGTTCACGGTGCGTTTCATTTCTCTGCCTTCTAGCGACTGGGGGAATAAAACGGCCTTTCATCAGTTAACGTTCGTTCGTGGAGACAAGCAAAACATATTCATCCAGAACGCGATTGTTGATACCGGCGAGGCCCTTGCCCAGCAGAACGGCACTTATACCCAGGAAAAAAATACCGTCACAAATCCGGTGTCTACCACGTGGAAAAATAAATAATCTTCATGGAGCGTCTAGTCGTGGAGCTACGTCTATATCCAGCCGCCAGGAAAATTCACCATGACATCCGTTGCGCATCTCTCAAGAATGGAAACTTGAGGACGATTTCAACGAACGGTTGAGCCAATATTGCCTGTATTGAGCGGGCGAAATCCATTTTAAAAAAGCCTTATTACAAGGGCTTCCCCATTGCGCAGAAGCCCAACAAAAAATTAGACGTCGGCCCAGCGACGCTTCAGGTAGTCAACCACCTGCTGAGTCTGTGAGGCCCGCAGAAATATATGTCGAAAAAACATGCACCCGGACACCTCAGCCAGAGAATCATTCAGGTCAAGCTGACGGGTCATTTCAGGCACGCCTCCCTCGACCGTCCAGTCGGGCTCGGCTGCTGATGCCGTTCCCACTTTATACAGAGCCATACCAATATATAACGCTGTGCCGGTACCCCTCACGGTATCCGCCCACCACCGTGTTATGACATCATAGCGGGCAACCTCCCGGGCAAACGGCCAGTAGACCTGCGGGGCGATATAATCAATGATGCCGTCAATGACCCATTTTCGCGTGTCTGCATACGCGAAATCGTAATTAGGTGCACCGGCCTGCGTATCAGACCCCAGCGGGTCGTCAGATTTATTCCGCCAGACGCCTGCCGGACTGATACCAAACAAGACATCCGTGTTAACGGCGGCTATTTTTTTATGGCATGCATCAACCAGAGAATACGTGTTATTCCGTCGCCAGTCGGCCTTTGTGGTAAAGGTCGTATTGTAGGTCTGGTAGGTCGCATCATCATTGAGCAGGGAATCTGCGGATTCATAATAAAAGTAATCATCGAACTGAATGGCATCAACATCGTATCGAGTGACAATTTCTTCAACAATACTACTCACCCACGCCTGAACTTCAGGTATGCCGGGATTGAGCACAAAGCGCTTCGCTGATGTTCCTGTCCATTCAGGATGCAGTTTAAACACACTGGCCGGCGAGTCAGAGGATGAGTTATTCAACTCTTCTATTGTGGCATCACTGGTGTTCATTGATACGCGGTACGGGTTCACCCATGCGTGCAGCTCAATATGACGAGCGTGTGCCTGCTCAACAGCATAAGCCAGTGGGTCGAAGCCGGGATTTTTCCCAAGGGTTCCCGTCAGGTATTTCGACCATGGAAGCAGGTCTGATGCGTAGAATGCATCTGCGCAGGGAACAACCTGGAATATAACCGCATTCATTTTCATTGCCACAAGGTCATCAAGAATGCGGGTCAACTCTTCTTTCTGTGTATTGACACGTGCAGCCTCATCAGTGATGGCCAGAGATGAGGCTGACGGCCAGTCAAGATTCGTAACGGTTGCGACCCAAGTCGCCTTGAGATTTTTCTTCGCGGTCGCCATTGCGGCTTCTCCTTTGTGCTGGGGTCTGAGGAAACGAAATACGCTGTCCATGCATGGGCATTTTGAAATGCCTATTCATTAACGAGTACGACACCTTCCAAGACGCTGGTAGGTAACCATGGCCGAGCAGATCATCGCGATGAGCGAGTTGCTGGGCTGAACGCCTGAAGAACGCCTGCTTGCACAGGCGTTCTTCAGGCATCGTACGTGGACGGCGTGTCAGCTCAGTTGCACGTCTTTCATCGCAGGAATGTAACCGTAGTCATATTCTTCCTGCACGAACGAGCGATCCCCCTTCAACAGGATTCTCACCGTCGGCGCCTCGGTGCCGCCGATACGATAATCCTCACCTTCGGTGGGCACGCTGTCGATGAATGAAGTCACCAGGCCGTTCGGCATGACGCAGTGGGAATACGTCTGGAAAGGCTGCTCGGGCGGATTGCCGAGCACCAGGCCGGAAGCGTTCATTGGCCGGTACGGGCCGAACAAATGTTCGCCGACAAAACCGTAGACACCGTCTGGTCCCGTAATACCATCGGCATACGTAAACTTGTGACTGATGGTGAACAAGTAATACTTGCCGTCCTGAAAGACATAGTGCGGGCGCTCGGTCTGATCGTTCACGCCGACGGCTGTCACCAAGGGCGGAAGTATTTCCCACTCTTCACCCGTGAGATCTTTTGCGACCGCCAGGCCGATACAACCTACCTGGAATCTGGCCCCTCCCACGTCTTCATAACCTGGTGGCACAGGACCCAGTTCGACACTCCCTACCGTGTGCGAACCGCGTTCACCGGCGACGTTGCCTTCAAACACCATATACAACTTGCCGTCATGGGGATCAATGAACGGGCTGGGGTCGCGAAAGTTCCAGGTCGAGTTCTGCGCTTCGGTTTGATAATAGGTGCCGTCGGCCTCGAACAGCTTTTTGACCTGGGTAAAGTCTTTCAACTCCACGCCCTGATCGGACGTCACAATACGGCCACGTACTTTGGCGATCGCTGCGCCGGGCGTGACGCAGGTGTAATAAAGATCAATATCGCCTTTGTCATTCAACAGTATGGGGGTGCCCGCCCACTCTCGGGTGGTGGGCGATACACCCTCGGCCATTACGCGACCACCAAAGATCCAGTCCTTGCCGGTACGCGAGTACCAGTAGCACATGCGTGCGCGGCCATGACGATCTTCCCAGTCACGCTTGATGTCATAACGGCCATTGGCGTCGAGGTATTGCGGATCATTGGGGTGGCGGTCAGCCGTCAGGGTCAGGATGACCGACCAGCCGTTGACCGAAACCACCGTGCCATCCAGCTCGCGCAGCGGCATGGTGTCCCAGATGAATACCGTATCACTCATGACCGGAAAGTCTGCACTGACCAGTGGCTGCGTGGTGGTCGGGTCATTTTCATTGACTTTCAGCGCGTCGGCGCGGGACCAGACAGTGGGGGCGTATTTGATGTTACCTACGAGAGGACTATTTTTGTGCTGGATTACAGCAGAGCTGCTAGTGGACATAATTGATACCTTTAAATAGCTTTGGGAGGCAGCAGCGACGCTGCTGTACCTCTTTCGCTCAAAGGCGATAACTCGAGGCTCGCGGCCTTCACATGATTCAGCGTCCCGCAGCGGGGGCACTTGATTTGGAGTTCGGTGTAGTCACCCATGCGAGCCAGCAGCTTCTTGCACTGTCCGCATCGGTAGTCTTTCAACATTTGCACGGGTCTCCTTGTATTTCGCCCAATGAAAAACCCCGCCGAGGCGGGGTTTGGGGTGGATCGCAATGTATCGGTTGGCGCTGTTAAAAAGCCCGTATCCGATGGCTGCCCTGAGGCGCAAATCGCATATCGTGGTGTCTTTTTACCCGCATCCGGAAAGTCTGGAAAGACGCACTTTCGGGGTAGGTCGAGTTTGGCCGGAGTTCAACAAGAGTTCGACCACAGCTGCGCAACCGACCCGGATAAACGGTGCAAGACAGCGCTTTGATTGGAGGCGCGGTGCTTCAGGCGTGTACAAAGTCAGTTGATTCCAGAGCACGGGCGCAGCCATGAATGAAACGACCAGCTTGAGGTGATCGGACGTTTGACGGGGGATAAATCTGCACTGGAAAGCGGGGACTTCTGCGTCATCGAATCGGCAGGATGGAGCGTGGGGTGATGCTTCTGGACAAGGTGGTTGGTCAGGTTGTCTGCTCGAGTAGGAGGAGACAACCATTCCGAAAAACCTTAATCCACAACGCCGATACGCTGCTCATCCGGCCAGAACAACGCGGCTTGCCCGCACGCCTGGCCCTGCGAATTCAATAAGGTCCACACCACACCTGCGTAGATCATGAACGGTTGATTATTCGCATCCACTCGCCAGCCGCTGTAGCCCTCAGCGAAGCCATTGGCGGTGACTTGCTCCAGCAATACCTGACGCTGAGCACGATCGAGCTCCGAGGCGCTGAAACGTGAGGGCATGCCGATGAAACTGTCGCGCGGGTACTTGAAGCATTGCAGCGCGCATTCGTTCACGTAGGTAAAGCGCGGGTCCGTGGCGCCATCGTGGGCCAACAGGCTATAGGGAGCTTGTGTATGCAGCCAGGCGAGGCGTTGTTGCGAGTCCAGTTGCCGAGGGGACGGCAGTCCGTGGCCGGTCCAATGTTGGTAGCTTTCATCGAGCATCTGTATGAACTGTTCTTGAGACACCTGTCACCTCGCATCGTCAGTTGGAAACGTTTGCCCTTTGGTTGCCCACCATAGCGAGCGCAAGATCGCCACGATGCTGCCGGCCTCGTCGCTGCTCTTGGCCGCCAGGGGTGTAATCAACGAGCACGCAAAGAATGCTTTTATTAGAGACTTTATTTTTGAGACAGTACGCTATATCCAGGCGGCAACGGTAAGTTGATGTTGTTTTGCCATCTTGGTCGCCTAGCTTCAATGAAGGAGTACATTACCGAGGAGCGTATGCTCTGGGTTTACATCATAAGTCATTATGATATATTTAGGGCGCGTGATATTTAAAGATTGATAAATTAAATTTAATTATTATTTGTCGGTCAGTGAAGGTAGTCTGGTTTAAATGTTGCCAGAGGGCAAGGATGAGCGTTCTTGCGTCAAGCACCACAGGGATTAACGTAATAAACTGCCCGCTAATATGAGTGACTGTCATGAGTGATATTTTAAACAAAATAAAACATTACAAACTTCAAGAAATAGAGGCGGCGAAAGCTGACTTGCCATTCAGCCGCCTCGAACAGCGTGCCCTCGAACAGTCCAGCCCACGCGGTTTTTATAAAGCACTGAAAGCAAAAGAGCAGCAGGGTCTGATAGGCTTGATTGCAGAAATCAAAAAAGCCAGTCCATCAAAAGGTCTGATTCGCGAAGACTTCAACCCTCCTGAACTGGCGAAGGCTTATGAAACCGGTGGCGCCGCCTGTTTATCCGTTCTGACCGACACGCCAAGCTTCCAGGGCTCGCCGCAGTTTCTCATCGATGCGCGAAACGCTTGCGCCCTTCCTGTGTTACGAAAAGACTTCATGTTTGATACGTATCAGGTGTATGAGGCACGTGCCTGGGGCGCGGACTGCATATTGCTGATCATGGCCTCATTGAGTGATGACCTGGCTGCCGAACTTGAAAGTGCGGCCATGACGCTGGGGATGGACGTCCTGGTAGAAGTGCATGACGAACATGAAATGGAGCGTGCGCTCAAACTGTCCTCCCCGCTGCTCGGTGTCAATAACCGTAACCTGCATACCTTCGAAGTAGACCTCGGCACAAGCGAGCGACTGGCATCCATGGTGCCCGCAGGCAAGCTGCTGGTCGGTGAAAGTGGCATCGGCAACCATAACGATTGCCTACGACTCAAAAAATCCGGCATTACTACCTTTCTGGTCGGCGAAAGCCTGATGCGTAAAGAGGATGTTACTGCGGCGACAAGAACACTGCTGACCGGCAGTGCTGACTGACACGTATTAAGCTCCAGGCTCAGAGGAGCGGTTGTGCGCTCCTCTGACGAGTCATGTAGGCAATTGATTTGCCCTGAATGCTGTGGAATCAGTATCCACAGCATTCCGACCTGAAGCAGTAGAAACGCTTTAAAGCGAAAACCTCGCCACCAGCTTGTTCATGTCTGCAGCAAGTACTGAGAGCTCGGAACTGGCCGCCGCTGTCTGATTGGCCCCCGTTGCACTCTGAATGGAAAGATCGCGGATACTCATCAGGTTGCCGTCGACCGAACGTGCAACCTGCGCCTGTTGCTCCGATGCAGTCGCAATCATCAGGTTCATTTCGTTGATTTCATTGATCGCTTTCGCGATCAGGGTCAGCGCTGCTCCGGCTTCATGAGCGATGGTGAGTGTGCCATCGGCCTGATCGCAACTTTCGCTCATGGCCTTGGTGGCCTGTGCAGTGCCCGTGAGGATGTCGCCAATCATTTTCTCGATTTCCTGAGTCGAGGTCTGAGTGCGATGTGCCAGCGCTCTGACTTCATCCGCCACCACTGCAAAACCGCGTCCCTGCTCACCTGCCCGGGCCGCTTCGATGGCCGCGTTCAGGGCCAGGAGATTGGTTTGCTCCGCAATCGTACGAATGACTTCCAATACCTTGCTGATGTCCTTGGACTGCACGGCCAGACGCTCTACATCGACACTGGTGCTCTGCACGGTCTTGCTCAGTTTCTCGATGGCGTCGACCGTGCTGGTGACCCGCGCTGCGCTGGTGCGGGTTGATTGATCAGAGGCTTTGGCTGCATCCGAGGCAGCGGCAGCATTACGCGCGACCTCATCAACCGCAGCGGTCATCTGGTTGACGGCGGTGGCTGCCTGATCGATTTCGTTATTCTGGCGCAGCAAACCTCTGCTCGACTCTTCAGTGACCGCATTCATTTCCTCGGCGGCGGACGCCAGTTGAGTGGATGAATCGCCAATCAGCCTGATCGTATCGCGCAGATTGTTTTGCATCACTTGGGTAGAACGCATCAGATCGGAAAATTCGTCTTTGCCCGTGACAGTAATCACGCTGCGCAGATCACCCTTGGCGATGGTGTCGTTGACCCGCAGCATATCGCGCAGCGGTGTGACGATACTTTTGGTAAACAGCACGGCCAGCACAATCGTGGCCAGCGTCGCGGCTGCAATAATAAAAATCACAAACGTCAAACCACTTTGGTACGACGCCTCGGATTCTTTTCCTGAATTCGCGGCCTCGTCAATGTTAAGTTGAACAAGTCCGGTCACGGCGCCGTCAAGAACACGGGTCACAGGGGTCACATTGGAGCTTAGATAGGCCAGCGCTTCAGTCGGCGTATGTCGCCGAATAAGTGAGGTGACTTCGTCAAATGCAACCAGCATTTTGTCAGTGTTCTCAGAGACGACCGTAAACAGTTGCACTTCTTTTGGGTTCGCATTTTCGCCCGAAACAAAAGGAACATAGAGCTTGATTTGTTTCTTTAATTCCTCGCTAAGCGTGGCTATCGTACTGGTCGTCGTGGCCATGTCTTGCGGATCCGTCTGGGACAGCATTCGGCGGACTTCCAGTCTCAGGCGCAACATTGAGGCATTGATCCGGTCGGCAACCACCACGCTGGCCAATGCGTCGTCTTCAAGGTCTCTGGCGGTCTCGCGAATGTCTCCCATTTTCCATACTGAAATCCCCCCCAAGGCGACCAACAGGAGCGCAATAAACATAAAGCTGAGTGCTGCGCGTGCAGATACTTTCAGGTTTCTCATTGCCACTGACCTCCTTGTAGAATTTATTTTTACGGTTTTAGAACTATCGGCGACTAAGGGTTTTACTTGAGGGTGGGGAGGTTAGTTGATTTATTAGTTGTGCGCCTTTTTGTATTCTTGATTTTTTAGTGCGCTATTTTGGGGCGAGAATTTATATAAGTGAGGGATGACTACAGCTTTCTTAATTTGAGCTATTCGTCAGCAGAAGCTTGAAAAATAAGGAAAAAGCTAAACTGTTAGGGTGGCCGGACGCCCACCCTTCAATCATAACGATTCTCTGACCACCAGCGGGCAATCCACCGGCTGGGAGCCCGATACTTCAAGGCTTTCGATCAAGTGCCGGGCGGCGTTGCGACCGATCTCGTAATACGGCAGTTGCACCGTGGTCAGCGCAGGGATGAACAGCTCGGCGATGCCGATCATGTTGTCATAACCCAGTACGGCGACATCGCCAGGGATTTTCAGGCCTTGGCCCAGCAGCAGCTGGTAGGCACAAAAGGCAATGCGGTCATTGCCGCAGATCAGAATGTCGAACTGCGGACGGCCATCCAGCATGTGCCGGGCAAGGATGGCGGCAGTTTCCCAATAGGCGTCATGCTCGGACAGGTTGTATTGCAAGAGTTCGTCGCCAGCCAGACCGAATGCCTCGCAGGCACGCTGCATACCCGCTTGGCGGATTTCCCAGGCCAGGCTCTGTTTTGGCAGGTTGATGAACAGCGGGCGTCGATAGCCCTTGCTGAACGCGTGGTGCAAGGCACGGTACTGACCGGTTTCGTCGTCCGGCACATAACTGACCAGGCTGCTGTCATCGGCTACGCAGTTGGCGAGCACCAGCGGTTTGCTCTTCAAGCGCTGGGGAATACTCACTTTGCGTAGCCCCATGGCGCTGAAGATCAACCCGTCTGGGCGGTGCGAGAGCATCAGGTCGATGTTCTGGTCGGTGGGCGGGTTGCTTAGCAGGTTGAGGATAAAGACGTTCCAGCCTGCCTGCTGCGCGGTCTGTTCGATGGACAGCAGCAGCTCGACCGCGAACGGCGTGGTTGCGGTGTCCAGGGCGAATACGCCGATGGTTCGTGTCTGCAGATTGTCGCCGCGAATCCTGCGAGCCGACAGGCTGGGTACGAATTGAAGCTCATCGATCGCGTTGCGCACTCGCTGATACGTCTCGGGGCTCAGTTTTCCCGGATCATTGAGCGCCCGAGATACCGTCATCAGAGACACACCGGCCAGTTTTGCAACGTCTTTAACTGAGGTCATGCGAGGCGGGGCCTGTCGGGTTGACTGATGATTATCATGCTACAGAGACCTGATTTTTTTCGCGACTTCAATGATTTACCGACAGGTATCCCGAGGAGAGTTGCCATGCGTCGGCAACGCAGACTCGGCCTCCGGTTCCATTGGCAATAAGCTTCACCCCCAGGCTGTCGGTCTGTGGATAAAGGCGGCTGCTGAAGCTGAAACTGCCGTTTTGCTCGAACACCTCAATGGATGAGCGATCAAGGAAGATCCGCAGTTCAAGCTGATTCTGTTGTGGATCTATCGCTACGCTGCGCTGACCGCTGACGTGGGTGCCCGACTGATCTCGGTCCAGGACCAAACGTTTTAGCGACGCATCGTAGTAAAGCAGAGTCTGCTCCTGGCCATCCTGACTGCAACGCAATGCCACGCCCAGGTGACCTTCGGTACAGTCGAGCAGGTCCAGATGCGCGTGTATTTCCAGCATGTCGCCGTGTATGTCGGCCAGCCACTGGCTACCGGCTTCGCTCCACCAGGGAGTGCCTGGCAGTGACTCGTTGCGCAGCGCTGTCAGCTCGCGTGCGGGTTGTACGCAGAGGCGATTTTCGCGCACTTCAAGTTCTCGCGGCAGGCCGAGCATGCCGCGCCAGTGATGCGCTTCGGTTGGGGTCGGGCTCTCCCACATGTCGACCCACGCCCACAGCAGACGTCTGCCATCGGCAGCCACCAGCGTCTGCGCCGCATAGAAGTCGTGGCCGCTGTCCAGCTCGATAAAAGGCCCGCCGGTGAATTGCCATTGATTGTCGACCTGGCCCACTCGATAGCCGGTGTGGAACCTGTTCAGTCGCTCGTAGCGCTGTGCCGGCATGCCCTGGGGGGAGTAAAGCAGTACGTCGCGTCCATTGAGGCCAAACAGGTCCGGGCATTCCCACATATAGCCGTCGCCTTCGGCGCCTGTGGACACATAGCTGACGAATTCCCACGCGTGCAGGTCCTTGGATCGATAGATAGGCAGCAGCGGTTTGTCACCCAGGCGTGCGCCGGCAATCAGGTACCAGTGACCATCCTGTCGCCAGACCTTCGGGTCACGGAAATGAATCATCTCGTCTTGCGGCGGGGTGTCGATGACGGCGCCGTGTTTGCTGAAGCTGATGCCGTCGGTACTGGTGGCCAGGCACTGCACCTGACGGATAAAGCGCTCGTCGCCCACTTCACCCAGCCATGTGTGCCCGGTGTAGATCAGCGCCAGGGTGTCGCCACACACCACTGCACTGCCGGAAAAACAGCCGTCCCGATCGAAGTCATCACCGGGTGCCAGGGCAATGGGCAGGTGCTGCCAATGGACCAGATCGGCACTCTTCGCATGACCCCAGTACATCGGGCCCCATTTCGCGTCGAACGGGTGGTGCTGATAGAACACATGATATTCGCCGCGAAAGAACACCACCCCGTTGGGGTCGTTCATCCAGCCTGCCGGCGGGGCCAGGTGATAACCGGGGCGATAATCGTGGACGAGCTGCGACAGGCCCTCTTCCAGCGCATGGTGCGCGCGCTCGAGGGCGGGAGACATCGGGTTGCTCATGGCGTTTGCAGAAAAACTCATAGGGTGCCTGCTTGTACGAGGTGCGGTGTGGTGCCGGGTGTCAGGTGGTGACTGGCGTCTGCATGACGCTTCAACGCCAGGCCATCGGCGTCGAACAGGTGCAGGTTGCTGTCGTCGAATTGCAGCGCGACCTGGTCGCCCACCTGCCAGCCGGCCTTGGCATCGCAGCGACAAATCAAGGGCTCGCTCGCCCCGGTAGCCAGGTGCACGTAGACCTCGCTGCCCAGGTATTCGATACCGGTCACCGTGACGCCAACGCCGTTGTTCGCAGCATTAAGGGTGATGTGCTCCGGGCGAACACCCAGGGTCAGTTGCGCATCCTCGGTCAGATTCGAGCTGTCGAAGGGCAGGGATTTCATGCCCAGTGCCGGGATATCGATCAGGCTGCTGCGACCCGGTGCCTGCAAGCTCACGGGCAGAAAATTCATTCTCGGCGAGCCCAGAAAACCGGCGACGAAAAGGCTGGCAGGGCGCTCGTAGAGTTCGCGTGGTGAGCCGACCTGTTCGACCTGACCGCCGTTGAGCACGACAATCTTGTCCGCCAGGGTCATCGCCTCGACCTGATCGTGGGTGACGTAGATCATCGTCGAGCCCAGCCGCTTGTGGAGCCGTGCGATTTCGTTGCGCATCTGGACCCGCAGCGAGGCGTCCAGGTTGGAAAGCGGTTCATCGAACAACAGGATGTCCGGTTCCCGCGCCATGGCTCTGCCCATGGCCACGCGCTGACGCTGCCCGCCGGACAATTCACGGGGCTTGCGCTGCAGCAGTTTGTCCAGTTGCAGGATCTGCGCGGTTTTCAGCACGCGTTCGCGCAGGCTGCTTTTTTCCGTCTTGGCCAGCTTGAGGCCGAAACTGATGTTGTCGTAGACGCTCATGTGCGGGTACAGGGCGTAGGACTGAAAGACCATACCGACACCACGCTCGCGCGGTTCCAGGTCATTGACCCGTCGTCCGTCGATCAGCAGGTCGCCAGCACAGATCGAATCCAGTCCGGCGATCAAGCGCAGCAGCGTCGACTTTCCGCAGCCCGAAGGGCCGACGAACACAACGAACTCACCCGCAGCGATCTCCAGGCTGACATCGCGCAGAATGCGCGTGCCGCCCAATTGCTTGTTGATGTTGGCTAGCTTCAATTTCATCACGATGCTGTTCCTTGTCAGTTGTGTGCATCAACCTTTCAACGCGCCGGCAGTGAGGCCGGAAACGATGCGGCGCTGGAAGATCAGCACCAGAATCACCAGTGGGACGGTCACCAGCACCGACGCCGCCATCAACAGACCCCAGGGCAATTCGTGGGAGCTGCCACCCGAGATCAGGGCGATGGCGACCGGTACCGTTCGTTGCGCGTCTGTCAGGGTGAAGGTCAGGGCAAACAGGAACTCGTTCCACGCGGCAATGAACGCCAGCAGGCCGGTCGTGACCAATGCGGGCCACAGCAACGGCAACAGCACGCGGGTCAGTGTGACCCAGGGCGATGCGCCATCCATGATTGCCGCTTCTTCCAGTTCATGCGGCAGTTGCCCCATGAACGTGGTCAGCACCCAGACGGTGAAGGGCAGGGTAAAAATCGTGTAGCTCAGGATCAGCGCCCATGAGGTGTTGTACAGACCCAGTGCGCGGATCACTTCAAACAGCCCCGACAGCACCGCGACCTGAGGAAACATGGAGACCCCGAGCACCATCATCAGCACCGTGCCGCGCCCTCGGAACTTGACCCTGCCCAAGGCATAGGACGCCGTCAGGCCGAGGAACAGCGCCAGCATCACCACACTCAGCGCAACCACCAGCGAGTTGGCGATGGCCTGCAGGAATGAAGCCTGACTGAGGACCGCTGCGTAATTGGAGAATTCGGCTTCGGTGATCCAGTAGCTCACTTCAAACAAGGCACTGGACGGTTTCAGCGAGGTCAGGACGGCGTAATAGAAAGGGAAGATCGCGTACAGCAGCACGATCCCGACCAGGCCCCAGAAGGCCAGGCGCAGCAGCGCTTTCTTCAGTTGGCGCAGGTTCATGAGCGCACCTCCAGCTGGCGGCGTCCGAGGTACAGGTAAAGCATGGCAATCACGGCCACGACCAGAAACAGCAGGGTGGAGGCGGCGCTGCCGTAGCCGACGTCCTGAAATTCCACCAGATGCTGGCGGGCATAGACCGACATGCTCATGGTGCTGGAGGAGTTGGAGGTCAGGACGTAGATGACGTCGAAGACCCGCAACGAGTCGAGGATGCGAAAGATCGCGGCGACCAACAAGGCGGGCATCAGCAACGGCAAGGTGACACGCCAGAACACCCGCACCGGATGAATGCCGTCGACCCGGGCGGCTTCGTAGCAATCGCTTGGCAGCATCTGCAGTGCCGCGAGCATCAGCAGGGTGACAAAGGGCACGGTCTTCCAGACGTCGACAATGATCACTGCCCACATCGACAGGTCCGCATCTGCCGTCCAGGCCAGCGGCGCGTCGATCAGGCCCAGGCCCAGCATCATGTGGTTGATGATGCCGAACTGGTCATTGAGCATCCACGACCAGATCTTCGCCGAGACGATGGTCGGAATCGCCCACGGGATCAGAATCAACGCACGCACCAGCGCGCGTCCGGTGAACTTGACGTTCAACAGCAACGCCACCATCAGTCCCAGAACCATTTCCAGCCCGACCGACACCACGGTGAAATGCAGGGTGTTGCGCACCGCGTTCCACCATTGCGGATCGACCAGAACGCCAGACCAGATGACGCCGTCGTAGAGCAGATAATTGCTCAGGCCCACGAATGAGCCACTGCCGGTATCCGACAGATCGGCGTCGGTCAGGCTGAACCAGAATGTGCGCAGCAACGGCCAGGCCGCCACCAGGACCAGGCACACCAGCATCGGCGTCAGAAACAGCCAGGCGGCGCGTAGCCTGCGACGTTGTACAGGCGTTTCCCGGGTGACGAGTTCGTCGTCTCCGGGGAAGTCGGTAGAAGAGACGGGCATGTTGATTTCCTTACGTGTGGCTTACCAGTTCCGGCGTTTGATGCGGGTCAGTTCGCGTTCCAGTTCGACCAGTGCCTGATCGACCGGAATATCGCCCGCCAGCACGCTATGCACCCGATCGAAGAATGCGTTGGAGACGCGTGGGTAGCCGTTGGCCGTGATCGCGGCGGGGCGCATGACCCCATTGCTGAGGATGCTGTGCAACTGCGGGTAGTAAGGCATCGCCGCGAGCAACTCGGGGTCGGCATACAGGGACTCGATGACCGGGTTGTAGGCACCTGCCAGGGCACGCTGTTTTTGCTGCTGGGCGCTGGTCAGGTAGGCAACCAGTTCTGCCGCCAGTTTGGGGTTGCGGCTGTAGCGCGAAACCGCCAGGCCCCAGCCTCCGAGCGTTGAAGCGTGGGTGCCGTTCGCGCCGCCACTGGGCAGGGGCGCGACGCCGACCTTGTCTTTTATCGCGCTGTCCTTGCTTTGCACCAAGGCCCAGACGTAAGGCCAGTTACGCATGAACAGCGCATTTCCCGACTGGAATACGCCACGGCCTTCTTCCTCGGTGTAATTGAGGACGCCGGGCGGGGAGATGTCGCCGACCCAGCTTTTGGCCAGGGTCAGCGCGACTCTTGAGGCATGGCTGTTGACCACGATGTCTCCGTGCGGGTTGACCAGTCCGCCGTTCGGCTGGCTGCTGATCCATTCCAGTGCGTTGCACGTCAGGCCTTCATAGGCGCGCCCCTGGAACACGTAGCCCCACATATTGGCGTTCCCCGCATCGCGCTCGGCCTTTTGCACTTTTTTGGCGGTAGCGGTCATGTCCTCCCAGGTTTGGGGGACCTGCTGTTGGTACTTGTCGAGCAGATCCTTGCGGTAGTACAGCAGCCCCGAATCGGTAAACCAGGGCATCGACACCAGCCGGCCGTCGACGGTGGCGTTGTCCACCTGGGCCTGGAAATAGCCTTGTGTCGCAGTCGCCGGAAGCAGTTCGCGCAGGTCCGTCAGGTGTTTGGCGAGCATCCCCGGCCACACCATGTCGATTTGAATGATGTCGATGTCGGTGGACTGGGCACTGAGGATCTGCTGGTAGAACGACAGGCGCTCGGTCGCAGAGTTAGGCGTTGATACCACCTGAACGTTGTTGCCGGTCTGTTTTGACCAGCTATCGACTGCCTCCTTGCACAGTTGCAATTCAGCGCCGACGGCCCCGCACGAGATCGTCAGATCGGCTGCGTTCGACAGCGCAGGAAACCCGGCAGACAGGGTGAGCAGCGCGGCGGGAAGAAGAGATTTCAGCTGTTTCATAGAGCCCTCTTTATTTTTGTTTTTATAAAAGTTAACGTTAACATCATCAATGTAGCAGCGTATTTTCGATGTGGCACCCTTTTTTCGTCGGTTTGCACAATTTTTCGCTGAAGAGAAAAGGCTCGGCCAACGTCACGAAAACAATAAAAACAAAACAGGAAGTCCACATGCAGAACGCATCAAGATGGCTACTCGCAGGGGTACTCGGTACGTCGACAACCGTCGCCCAGGCCGCAACGCTGGAAGAGCGGATGGCCGCATTTGAAGCCCGTGCCAGCGCTGCGGAAAAACGTGCAGCCGCAGCCGAACAGCAGACTCAGGCGCTCGCCCGGGAGCTTCAGCAACTCAAACTCGCCACCCCCGCTGTGCAGGCTGCCGCGCCCACTTCCACGCCGACGGTGGCAGCCAGTCCCCAGCCCGCTCTGGATGATCGCGTGGCAAAACTCGAAGCCCGCCAGCAAAGCATGGGGAAGCCAAGCGGTGCCGGACACCTCACCGACGGGTTCAGCTTCAAGGGCTATGCTCGCTCCGGTCTGTTGATCAACGACGGTTTGGGCGGCGGTCGCGGCGGGCCTTATACAACCCCCGCAGGTTCGGTCGGTGGAGCAGTCGGGCGTCTGGGTAACGAAGACGACACCTACATGCGCTTCGATCTGTCGAAAGAAATCTATGCGCAGAACGGCACACGTTCCAAGTTCACCGTCTCCATCGCCGATGGCGTTGAGAGCTATAACGACTGGACGGCTACCGAAAGCAAACTGAACGTGCGTCAGGTATTTACCGAACTCGACCACATCGCCGCCTTCAAGGGTAATTCGGTGTTCGAGAACTCCACCCTGTGGGCCGGCAAGCGCTTCGACAGGGATAATTTCGATATCCACTGGCTGGACTCGGACGTGGTCTTTCTGGCCGGGACCGGTGGCGGTATCTACGATGTGCAGATGACCAAGGACTGGCGCTCGAACTATTCCCTGATCGGACGTAACTATGGAGATTTCAGTGAAGGCGGCGTCGATGCCGATGTGGAAAGCTACATCCTGACCTCCAACCAATTCTTCGACAATGGTCAGTGGCAGTGGATGTTCAACGCCATTGGCGCAAAGAAAAACGACGTCGGTACGCGCACCAATCAAGCCGGTTTTGCACCCGCAGATTCAGGCCTGCACACCATGTTGGCCAATCACCAGAAGGACTTTTTCGGCCGCGAAGGCTTCTTCAAGACCGCGTTGCTCTATGGGCAGGGCCTGGGTGCACAGGTCAAGGACATTGGCTCGGATGGCGAACTGCTCGACGAAGCCCGCGCGTTGCGTCTGGCCATGTATGGCGAGACGCCTATCGCGCCGGGATGGCGCATCGGCCCGAGCCTGCTGGCCGAGCAGAGCAAAGACCGCTATGTCAAAGGCGACGATTACCGCTGGCTTACGCTGAACATGCGCCTGGCCAACGAGATCAACAGCAACTTCGAGATGGCCTACGAGCTGAGTTGGCAAACCATGGACCTCGACCCCAAAGGCTATCTGCAACGCAATGCGGTCGACGGTAACTTCTGGAAGTTTACGGTTGCGCCGACCTTCAAGCCGGACATGGGTGACCTGCTCACGCGCCCCGAACTGCGAGTCTTCGCAAGTCTCATGAACTGGTCTTCGGACCTGGACCGCTACAGCACGACCGGCAACTTCGGCAAAAGCGATTTCAATGCCGGTGGTGTGTGGCAGTTCGGCATTCAGATGGAGACTTGGTTCTAGGCACGGTATTCAAAGCCCGGCGCGATGTGCCGGGCTTTGAATCTGTCTAGCAATGGTGGGCCTGACTAAATGAGCATCGAGGCAGTCTTACTGACCTGCAACGCCCTTCATCACCTCCACCCTGAGCACCTTGTTGGCAGCGGTAATGTACGCCCAGCTTGTCTGCTCGCTGGAGCAGAACGTCAGGTTGCTGGTATCGGCAGCCGAGACCAGCAGTTTGCCGAGTGCCTTGCCTGCTGCGGAAAACACCTGAATACCTTCCTTGCTGCTGCTCCACAGATTACCCAGCGCGTCGACTGCGATCCCGTCAGGGATGCCGGGCTCGATGTCAGCGAACACTTTGCCGTTGATCAAGCGACCGTCGCGCACCTGATAGACCATGATGCGATGTGCCAGCTTCTTGTTGGTGAAGTCGTGGGCCATTTGTGAGTCGGCCACATAAAGCAGCTGTTGATCCGGCGAGAAGGCCAGGCCGTTGGGTGAGTGGACTTCGGGGGTGTCGAGGCGGGTGATTTCCCCGGTGTCGGATACGTAGCGATAGATGAACTCGCCGCCTTGCTCGGGCTTGCCGCCATAGCCCTCGCTTTTGCTCAGCACCCCGAAGGTGGGATCGGAAAACCAGAGAGCGCCGCTCTTATCCGCCACGACATCGTTCGGGCTGTTCAGCCGTTTGCCCTGGTAGGTGTCGACCAACGTATGCCACTCACCATTAGGCTCCTGTCGCACGATGCCGCGCTTGCCATGCGAGGCCGCCACCACACGGCCCTGGCCGTCGAGCGTATGCCCATTTTGAAAGTCGGCCTTTTCCAGCCAGGTAGACACGCCACCCTTTGCCTGCCAACTGCTGACTTTGTTGGCCTTGATGTCACTCCAGATCAAACGGCCATCGGCCAGGCACAGCGGGCCTTCTGCCCACTTCGCCTGATCGGTCAGCAGCTCGACGCGGGCCTGGGGGGCAACCAGTTGACTGAAGGCTGGATCGATAACCACTTGCCGAACAGGGGCGACGGCGTCGGTTGCGCCTGCTGAACCTGCGGCCAGGAGCGCACCGCCCAATAACCATGAGGAGGGGCGCAGAAAGTGTTTTTTACCGGTCGGTTTCATGTGTTCAGGTCCGTAGGCGATCAATAGGCACAGCTGCCGTTGGTACGTTTGTCAGCCGCACTTGGTTTAAGTTTGATGATCAGTTGAACATTGGGTTGATCACCCACGGTTCGCGTCAGGTGGCCTACACGCTCGTCATCCGGACGCGGCCGGGACCGGGTGTCGGCATTGAACTGCATCTCTCCCGGTCCTTGCACCAGCACACTGCCATCGGTGGTCTCCACTGACCATCGCCCCTGCAGGGTGATGACCCATTGTGGACCCGGCGCGTGGTGCCAGTTGCCGACGTATCCCACCGGCAGCACCGCATAAGCGATGCTTTCAATATCGTCAGGAGAGACGCCGACCCATTGCGGCGCGGCTGGCGGGGCATAGCTTTTGAACTCCAGGCCTTCCAGGCGGCAGTGGCCCACATGCGTGGCACCTTTTTCGTCAGCCCACAGCGTGGCATACGAAACAGGCGGTTGCAGTTGACCGTTGCTGTGAGTCATTTGCGTAGACTCTTTCGGCACCGATTGCACGTCGGCATTGGCACTCGCCATGCCCGCGCAGGCGGCGCAGGCCAGAGCCAGTGTGTATAGAGATTTCATCGGGTCACTCCGTTTACAGGGAAATTCCATGTGTCTGTCGCAAGGCAGCGTACTGCTCAGGCCGGTCGGGTGTGAGGCAGCCAGCGCTGCTGCAAATCCCGCCGTATGACTTCGATCACCCACATCCACAGCAAGTGCCCGAACGTTTCAGACAGCAACTCCGACGCGGGCAGCTCCCACAGCGGCGGTGCCCAATGAAACGCTGGCAGGATGACGCCGTGAAACCCCAGGGTCATCAACAGGCCGAAACCCAGACCCTGCCACAGGGCGGTGCGCGGATACCTGAGTACCAGCAGGCAATAGAACATGGCGAAGAAGATGGAAAAGCCATGGTGGACCAGGGCACTGCCGTAATTCACCACATGCTCTGAATACACATAAGTCAGTTGCTGAGCGTTGATGCCCAGCGAATCAAGCATCTCCACGGGCGGAACCGGGCGGTCCGGCGTGCGAGGCGGGAAGGGTATTTCCGTGCCCCATTTGATGAAACTGGAAACATTGCCTCCGACAAAGCCGGCCAGTGCGGCGACACCGTACGCTCGCGTGTTCAAATCAGCGCCCCTTCTTCGATAGACCAGGCTGTGAGCGATCTCGCCCCTAGCCGTTGAACCATGAAGTATGTGCAACGCTCATTTATTTGTAACATACTAATTTGATAGCTCATTGATACTAAAAAAATATCAGATGATTGATTTGAAATTGATGCGTCAGTACGTGGTGGTCGCTGAAACCTTGAATTTTCGCAAGGCCGCGCAGCGCTTGAACATGTCACAGCCGCCCCTGAGCGTTGCGATTCGTCGTCTGGAAGAATGTCTGGGCGTGCAGTTGTTGCAGCGCAGTACGCGCTCCACGCAATTGACCGCTGCGGGCGTCGTGTTTCTGGCCGAGGCTCGGCAGACGTTATTGCAGGCCGAACGGGCCTGCGAAATGGCACGTCGCTCAGCGGCAGGCATGCTCGGTACGATTCGCCTGGGCTTTGTCGACAGCGTGGTCGATGGTTTACTGCCGGCGCTGCTGCGTCGCTATCAGGCAGCGAACCCGAACGTCGATATTCAACTGCAGGAGGCCACCCCACCCGAGCAGCTTGAAGGCCTGCGCAATGACCGGCTGGACGTCGGCATTCTGGTGTTGCCGGTCATAGACCCCGGCAACATCCAGATCGAGCCGCTGTTCGAGGACCGCATGGTTGCGGTGCTGCCGCAGGATCATCCCTTGGCCGAGCAAACATCCATCGGTCTTGCGGCGTTGGCAGACCAACCCTGGATTCTGTTCGCCCCGCATCATGGCCCGGGCATGCACTCGCATATTCTGCTGGCCTGCGCCAGTGCAGGCTTTACTCCTCGGGTCGTGCAACAGCCTCGCCAGATGCAGACCACGGCTGCGCTGGTGGCTGGGGGAATGGGCGTGGCGCTCATGCCGCAGCGCTATGCCCGACGACAGCCGGGGCGGTTGGCCTGTCGTGAGCTGACGGGCCCGGGTACACCTGTCGCCTATGTGCTGGCGCTGGCGTATCGCGAGCTGTCTCCGTGTGCACAGTCATTGCGCGAAGTGATCATGGAGCTGGTTCAGTCGCCGGCGTTCAAGCTGGCGTCCGCCGAGTCATGACACCGTCGCCTGGGCTCAGGCCCAAACCCGCTATTCGCATGCCGGTTCAAATGCACTGAACGCCTTGCTACGGCCTGACTCCAAATCTTGCCCCGGCGCTCAAACCCATGCATCACGTCGATGGGTGTTCGAATCCTCTGCCAATCAAGGAATTCCCATGACTGATCCACGTAACGTTGCCCACGACAAAAAAGTCCAGCAAGAGAAAAAGAACCACGGCGAAGAAATCGCGCCGAATGCCGAGCACGCGCCTCAGCCAGGTATGAAGCCGGCACTCAAGCACGATGATGACGAGCAGGAAGAGCAGGCGTAAGCCAGTGACCTGATCGTGACCTTTGGCGGTGCTGGCTGATGTCAGCATCCGCTGGGCGCCGCCTTCGAGGTCAGCACTTCAGGCACCCAGCCTGACTTGATCGGTAAAGATGTTCAGGATGTCGCCATTAAACTCTGCGCAGGTAAGCTTTAGCGCTGATTCGCGAGTCGTCCTCAAGCCGTCCCTTATTTAAAGGGGATGACCGATATCTCGCCATTCCTTTCAATGATCGCGTACCTGATGTCCTTCATCTCCACGATCCCTTGCGTGGTTCGTGCTGCCTCCATCACATCTGATTCACTGATGCGCGCCTCTCTCATCCGTTTGGTCAGTGGCTTGCCGTCTTCCACGATGATCGTAGGGCCGCCATCCAGAAATTTGGCCAGCCGCTTCGATCGACGTTTGGCCAGGGAAAAGCCGACGTCTATGGCGATAAGGGTGGAGATGATCAGTATCGCGTTAGTCACCGAAAAATCATCGCCCAGCAGCGCTTGCTGAGTGGCCTCGCCAATGATCAGCAACAAGACGAAATCGAAGGTGGTGAGGTCGGTAAGGGAGCGGCGTCCGGCAACACGAAACAAGACCATCAAGACAAAATAAATCGCTGCTGCTCTGAGCACGGCATCCATAAATCGCTTTCTCTCTACGGGTAGATAAACCTGGGCATAGGCAGCGTTGCGCCACCCAGCATATGCATTTGCCCTCGGTACAGTCCCACCCCGTTACTGCGAACAGTCAGGTACAAAGTGGCTAAACCGTCCTTGTCGGCCTGCATCGGAATGACCAGATCACGGCCTTCGCTGTGAAGGGGCGCAGGCTGGGGATTAAGTTTCTCGATCGACACGCCTTCGAGCAGCCCACTGCCAACGACCAGATAACGCATTTCGGAGGGGGCGCCTTTGGACGTGACAATCATATCGTCCTGACTGCCGTTGCGGCTGAAACGCTCGTAGCTCACCTGCAGTTTACCGTCTGCCGTTTGAGGCTCGACCTGGCTCAACGGCCCTTTGGAAAACAAGCCGGCCAGGGTCAGCACTATCAGTACAATCAGGCCTGCCCAGCCGATGCGCTCAAAGCGCCAGACTCGACGCTGCTGCGCCATATCTTCCTGGACGGGATATGACCGGCTGCGGAACTCATGGTCGTGCGCCTCATCACCGCGTAGTGCCATTAAAGTGCTGTCCATTAGGGAAATTTTGTAGGCACCTTATTACGCGTTCACCCCGTCCGCTGTCCAGAACGGTTTACATCCTTGTCATGGCTATGGCCGTTCCGGGTGAGTGGCCGCCTTGCGCAGCCGGTTCGAATGTGAGCGGAGCGAATGCCGACGAGGAGGGCTATGAAGGGCTGGTGAGAGTCTTGCGTCAGTCGTTCATCGGCGCGTGCATGGCTGTCCAGTCTTCGATCAATCCGGCATACAGCTCGACGCATTGGTGGAGTTTGTCGACTTCACAATACTCATCGACCTTGTGCGCCATGCTGGGCTCTCCCGGACCGAGAATAAGGGTGGGCGGATAGCCGATTGCGGGGAGCAGCACCGCGGCATCGGTAAAGTAGGGCACCGCCTTTTCCTCCAGAGGGATGTCATGCAAGGCCTGACAGCGTGCAAAAACCTGTTGCACCCACGGCTCGTCGGGGCTGGCACAAATACCAGGCAGATCAATCAGGGTGCTCAGCTCCGCGCGGCTGCCCAGATGGGCCGCCAGCCGTCCGCGAATCTCGTCGTGGTCCAGATTCGGTGCAGTGCGCAGGTCCAGGGTGAACGCTGCGTAGTCCGGCACCGAGTTAATGTTCAGGCCGCCGCTGATAGTGCCGACGTTCAGCGTCGGCTTGCGCATGAGCGGATGCGCAGGGCCTACTTCAAAGGTCCGCGCGCGGCCAATGTGTTCGGCGGCCAGATAGATAGCGTTCACGCCTTCTTCCGGCATGGCACCGTGGGCCGTCAGGCCATGGCTGGCGCAGCGCAGCCATAACGCGCCTTTGTGTCCGAGTATCGGGTAGTTGGCCGTCGGCTCTCCGATCAGCAGTGCTCCCAGTTCGCCCAGCAAATGAGGCGCGTCACTGCACAAGGCCTTGGCGCCGTCACAGCCGGTTTCCTCTCCGCCGGTGAGTATCAGACGAACGCCGGGCCCGCGCCGAATGGAATCACGGCTGCGCTGGCAGGCCACGATGAAGGCGGCAATGCCCGCTTTCATGTCGCTGGACCCTCGCCCGTACAGCCGGCCGTCGACGATCTCACCGGCAAACGGCGAGTGACTCCAGGTGGCATTGCCGAGCGGTACGGTATCCAGGTGGCCGGTGAACCCCAGCGGTTTGCCGTGTCCGTCGCCCTCAAGCCAGGCGACCAGATTGAAACGGCGCTCACCGAAACGCTGCAGCTCGCAGACAAACCCGTGGCGGGTCAGCTGTTCGGCAAGAAAAGCCGCACACGCTTCTTCATCGCCCGGCGGGTTGAGGGTCTGGAACGCCAGCAGGGCTCGGGTCAGGGCTATCGGTTCATCAAGCATCGGAGCCTCCGGTCAGGTGCGGCGAGTCAGCCAGTCGAGGCTGTTGATCCAGAAGCGGCGATAGCCTTCCCAGTCGAGAAACGCTTCTGGCAGCCAGTGTTCGGAAAGGTCGCTGGTCCACGCCAGAGTGCGTCCGGCACCGACCTCACGCGCGGCGAGCAGCGGGTGCTGAGAGCCTTCGACGGTGGCCAGCAATTGAGCTTCGGGATGCAATTCAACTTCGTTGTAGCCAAGCAGGTACGGCCATTCGCCGCCCAGGCCTTGCAGTATCGGGTGACCACTGTTGATCTGCGGCAGAAAGCCTTCCGGCACTTCGACACGATCGTCGTAAGGCAGGCAGCGCACGGGCAAGACTTCCTCGACAGGCGTTCCACGGTAGCGTGCGCCGCCGTTGATGCCTTGAAAGCTGAAGTAGCCGCCGACCATCATCAATGCGCCGCCCTGCAAAACGTATTCGCGAAGGGCTTTGAGCCGGTTGGGCGTACGCTTGCCACGCAGCCAGGTGTCCGGGTGCAGCAGCAGGGTATTGGCACCGATGTCGGAGAGGATCACCGCCTGATACTGACTGAGTGCTTCAACCGTGGCCGGAAAGTCGGTCTGGGCCTGATCGGCGCACATCTGCGTGATCTGATAGTCGCTGTCTGCCATCGCCGCGAGCAAGCGCCGCGCGCCATTGTGCGCAGTGACGCTGTCGAACTGATCGAAGCCTTTGATGTGGGTTGACGTGCTGACCCATGATTCGCCAGCCAGCAATACGGACTGTTTCATGACGTTGCATTCCTCTGCGATGAAAAAGGAGCCTGGAAGCCGCGCTGAAAGAACCGGCGCGGGTTGTCGATCAAAAGGTTTTCGAGCTGTTCACCGGTAACGCCATGACGGCGCAGGCGCGGGACAAAGTGTTTCAGCAGGTAGCCATAACCATGGCCGCCGTAACGGGTCAGCATGGTTTTCAGAAAGACGTCCTGAGACAGCAGCACCTGCGAGCCGAAGCCGTGCTCGATCAGGGCGACGATGGCCCGTGCGTTTTCTTCATCGCTGGGCGACTGCGCGTGCTCGTCGGCGAAGTAGTAACCCATGCCGATCATGTCGTATTCCAGAAACGCGCCGCGTGCCGCCAGCGCATGCTGATAGGCAGGGTCGCTGTGGCTCGGGTTCATGTGGCACAGCACTGTGTGGCGCAGGTCGGCGCCTTCTGCCTCAACGATGTCCAGTACCCGGTGGCCGAGACGCTCCCAGCCAGGCAGATGCACCGAGAGCGGCACGCCGGTCGCGGCACTTGCACGGGCTGCGGCGCGCAGTGATTTCTCTTCGTCAGCCGTGAACGCGGCGGAAACGCCTATCTCGCCGATCAGGCCGGCAATCACCTCGGGCTTCTCTTCACCACCGCCCACGTCATGAATGATCTGCTCCGCCAGTTGTTCCACCGAGCGTTCGTGCACGTAATGCGGGTGCGAGGGTTCCAGATAGAAACCGGCACCCATGATGATATTCAGGCCGGTCATACGGGAAATCCGCTGCAAGGCCTGCGGGTCGCGGCCGATGCCCAGATTGGTCGGATCGACCACCGTTTCCCCGCCCAGCGCCCGGTACTTCAGCAGTTCTTCGCACGCGAGGTCGACATCGAACAACTGACAATTGTCGCGGCTGACCAACGGGTTCATGTGCAGCTCGCCGAGCAGTTCGATGCTCACCGGGCGCTCGGCCAGGTGTCGCTCGCCGCAACAACTGGGTGCGACCCATTTGCCCGAAGCGTCGAGCAGAATGTGTTCGTGCATCAAGGTGACGCCAAGACGCTCGACAGGCACTGGCCCCAGCACCGTCATGGCATGGCCGCTGTCGACGCCGAGGGGCAGGGGTGAAGGATGACGAAACAGGCTCATGCTCCAGCCCTCCCGAGTGGGCGGCCGGTACGTAGAATGCGCGTGTTCAGCCAGATCGCCAGCAGTACGATCAGGCCCGTGGCGATTTGCGTGTAAAACGGTGAGACGTGGGCCAGAATCAGCCCGTTCTTGATCGCGGCCATGGTCAGTACCCCTAGCAGTGTGCCGACAATAGTGCCGAAGCCGCCGAACAGGCTGGTACTGCCGAGGACCACGGCGGCAATCACTTCCAGTTCGAAACCTTCGCCCTGATTCGAGGAGCCACTGCCCAGCCTGGCCGTGACGATCATGCCGGCCAGGGCGGCCGCCATGCCACTGAGCATGTAGACCCGCAGCAGTACTCCGCGATGATTCACCCCGGCGCGGCGCACGCTTTCAGCGTTGGCACCGATGCCCGTGAGGTAACGGCCAAAGCGCATTTTGCCGAGCACCAGCACCCCGCCCAGTGTGACCAGCAAGGCCAGCCAGGCGGTCAGCGGCACGCCGAGAAACCAGCCGCGCCCCAGGGCCAGAAACGCCGTTTCCTCGCGTGGAACGGGGATCGAATAGCCTTGCGTCAGCAGCATCGCCAGGCCACGAATAATGGTCAGGGTGGCCAGGGTGACGATAAAGGCCGGGATGCCCGCGTAGGCGATGAAGTAGCCGTTCAGCGCCCCGATCATCGCGCCCACAGCGAGTCCGCCGAGCAGAACCAGCGGCCAGGGCAGGTGCCAGGCATTGAGCGCCATGGCCGCCAGCGCACCGACCAGCGCCAGGGTCGAGCCGACCGACAGGTCGATGCCGCCGGTGGTGACCACCAGCGTCATCGCCACCGCGACAATCAGCAACGGCGCGTTCTGCCGGATAACGTTGAGCAGGTTGGTGCCGCTTAAAAAGTTATCGGTCACCAGCGCGAACAGCACAAAGCACAGGGCGAAAAACAGGCCGATGCTGACCACGCCGGGAAAATCGTGCAGCAGGCGCTTGAACAGCGACTGCGGCAGAATGCGTTGGCGCGTGAGATCGAGCGTTTTCATGGCGTCATATCCTTTCAGGCGCTAGCGGAGCGGGCAGTGAATTTATGCCCGACGATGAGTTCGACGACCTCGTTAAGGTCGGTGTCGGCGATCCGTCGCTCGGCCAGATTGGCGCCGTCATACATCACCATGAGGCGGTCACAGACCAGAAACAGGTCCTGCAACCTGTGGGTGATCAGAATCACGCTGACGCCCTGGCGGCTGATGGTACGAATCAACTCCAGCACCGCTTCGACTTCGGCTACCGCGAGGGCCGCGGTGGGCTCGTCCATGATCAGAACCTTAGGGCCGAAGGCGGCCGCGCGGGCAATCGCAACGGCCTGGCGCTGGCCGCCGGAAAGGTGTCGTACCTGCGCGCGGGTATCTGGAATGGTGATGCCCAATGCTTCAAGAATCTGCCGAGCTTCGCGGTGCATGCGCGTCTCATCGAGCAACGGCACGCCGAGCACGCGGCGCATCGGTTCGCGGCCCATGAAGAGGTTTCCGGCCACATCGACGGTGTCACACAGCGACAGGTCCTGATACACCATCTGGATATGGCAGCGCTGTGCATCTGCCGGACCGCTGAAACTGACTTCCTCGCCATCGATGGCGATTCGTCCGCTGGTGGGGAGCTCCGCACCTGACAGAATCTTGGTCAGCGTGGATTTGCCTGCGCCGTTGTCGCCCACCAGCCCCAGCACTTCACCGGGCTGCAACAGCAGATCGACACCGCGTAACGAGGCTATCGAGCCATAGTGTTTAGTGATGGCACTCATCTGTACCCGAGGCACTTCGCCAGGCGTCTGCATGCTGAGCCCCTTATTTGAATTCGGCGCGATAGGCTGCCAGGTTGGCTTTGGTCACCAGCGTGACGGGAATACTCTGTTCGCGAGCCACGGTTTTTCCGGACAACAGCGCCAGTGCCGACTCCACCGCCGTCTTGCCCATGGCCTGCGTGTTCTGTTGCACCACCACCGCGACAGAGCCGTCATCCAGACCCTGCACTGCCTGAGAGGACAGGTCCCACCCGAAAATCCTGACCCGCTCGCCCGCACCTTGCGACATGCTCGCGGCAACCGAGCCAATCAGGGCGGGTTCGCCAGTGGCATAAATGATCTGCAGATCAGGGTTGGCGGTCAGCAGGTTTTCCGCCGCCGCCTGGGCGGTGTCCTGCACATTGTTACCGTCGACGGTATTGACGATCTTCGCCTGGCTGGCGGTCTTTGCCAGACCCTCGCGGAAGCCGTCCAGACGCAGATTCTGCACATAGGAGCCGAGGGCTCCGACCACGCCGATGCTGGCCTTGCCCGCCAGTTCGCGGTTGATGTATTCGCCGGTGTACTGGCCGATCTGCCGGGCTGCCTCACGGTTATCCACGCCGACCTGCACGGCATTGTCGCCATTGATCACAGCATCGATTGCCACCACCGGGATTCCCGCCTGCGCGGCTGCGGTGACCGCCGGCTTGATACCGTTGACGTCGATGGCGCAGACCAGAATGGCGTCGACCTTGTCCTGAATATAGGCCTCGATGGCGTCGTTCTGGGCTGACGGGTTGTCATTGGCGTTGAACACCACCAGCTCTGCTCCGGCAGCTTTCGCCGCAGCCTGTGCGCCTTGGGTAATCTGGGTGAAATACAGCGCCTGTTGGTTGACCTGTACCAGAGCCAGACGTTTGCCGGTCTGGGCCTGAATGATGGGTGACAACGCCAAGGCCAAAACAACGCCGAGGGTCAGGGTGAAACGCTTGCTCAAACGCAGCATTGCCATCCTCCTAGCCTGATTGCCGGTGTGGCAAATCAGATCGGTAAACCGGTTTACCAGTCGTCTCAAAAAAAAGACAAATGAGCTTTGTCTTCAGGTTTAAGAACTGGAGAAAGCAGATTGTGTGCCATTTTTTTCGTGACGCCTTCCAGTGACCATACATCCTTGATGCGCCACAGTTTTCCGCAATCATCGGCTTTTCAGGAGGCAAACGGCAGTGCACTGATTTAATGCCGGGTGTTACTGGTTGCCCCGCAATCAGTCACTGCGCGTTGCTACCGTACCCCGGCAGACCAGCTCTACGGGTACGCGCACGACGTCCTGCGCACAGTCGCCGCCCGTCATTCGCTGCAGCAGTTGCGCCACACCGAGACGGCCAAGCTCTCTGGAGGATTGGCGGATGGTACACAGCGGCGGGGTCAGCAGGCTGGCGTAGACGGCGTCGTCGAAACCCACCAGCGACATGGCATCGGGCACGCTGATATTACGCTCACGCAGGACATCGAGCACGCCCAGGGCGATGAAGTCACTGGCGGCGAAAATCGCCTCCGGAGGATGGGGCAGGGCGAGTAGCTGAGCGGTTGCGATACGCCCGAACTCACGGCTGTAATCCCCGAAGCACTGGTATTCCGGCACCTCTGCGATGCCCGCCAGCGCCAGCGCTTCCCGGTAGCCGGCATAGCGCTCGCGGGCACTCATCAAGGCCGAAGGACCGGACACATGAGCGATGCGTCGATGTCCATGGCGGAGCAGATAGTCCGTTGCCAGGCGACCGCCCTGATGGTTGTCGGCGAAGACTTTGGGCTGCGACGTGCCGGGAACATCTTCGTCGAGCAGAATGATATTGCGGTAGCTCATCAGCTGGCTGGCCAGCGTGCCGTCATCCGGGCGGTTGCTGACCAGTAGCAAGCCATCGACGTTACGTGAATCCAGCCAGCGCACAAACGTGCTTTCGCGCTCAAGCAGGTTGCGGGTGACACACAGCACCAGGTTGTAACCATGTGCGGACGCCTCTTCCTCGGCCGCGTCTGCCAGCTCGGCAAAAAACGGGTTGGCGATGTCCGGCAGCACCAGACCAATGGTCTCACTGCCGCCTTTGCTCAGGCGCCGGGCCAGACTGTTGCCCCGGTAGTCCAGCGCCTTGATCGCCGTATCGATACGCTTCGCGGTCTCCGGCGGCAGGCTGATGCTTCGGTTCAGATAGCGCGACACCGCAGCCTTGGAAAGACCTGCATGGTTGGCAACATCCTTGAGCGTTACGGGTCTGGTCATGGCGGTCGGCTTTGATGCCTGAAAAACGAAGCATTGAAGTGAAGTGCCGGTATCTTCTCATGCGTGCCCGAACAGCCCGACGATTTTCTCTGCGGGCTGCGTCGAAAAAATCCATGTGGGGCGTTGGTCCGCCAGCTACCGTTTGCACGTTTGCACGTTTGCGACACGCTCTGCTGGAGCGAATATGTGCCGTCTTGAGCTGTTGGTACGTAACTAAATATGGCTCATTATTTATATGTTGTCGTATGACTTATGTCTGATCACTTCACACACTACGGTCACGCAAGTAGCCTAGGTATTCCTTGCATTGGCTTTAAGACATTCGCCACGAATGTAGATCACTTACAGTGATAGCTCTCCATTAAAGAAGCCCCTCTTGTGTGCTTAATGGAACCGCATAGCACACTGCGACACTCAGTTACTCAATTTTCCAATAAATGCGGGCGATGAGTGTTTGCGATGAATGCCATTCAGCCAATTATAAGCGCTGCTTATTTTCAATATTCTCTCGGTGATAGCAACTGGCTGCTTTCTCGGGTCTCTTCATTATCAGCAGGCTTTATCCATGATTGGATCAACCCGAAATGTGGCTATTTGCCTTGTGAGTATCGGCTGATGGCGTTCGAGTCTGATAACAGTCCTGATGCCTGTCACTCCAGGGACGAATGTTCATCGCGTGCCGCAAGACGAACGTTCAGGAGGGCTTAATGATAAATCCCGTAAAACACAATTTCAGTCACCTTGGGTTTTCAAACGCTCAAAGTACCTCGGCACTGGGGCCTGCCAGTAATAAAGTGCCCAACTTTGTTTCGCGAGGGCGAGGCAAGGGAGTTCCAGTGGAGGAATTCAATACTGCCGAAGAGTGTCGTTTGGCGGGTCGGCAGGACAGCGTACTGGATTCGATAGACGGCAAAGAGTTCATGCGACTGCTGCAGAAGTACACGGCCTCTGAAACAACCGAGGAGGAATTTGCGGACCTGAGGGCCTCCATACCGCGCTACTCCATTGAGTTGGCCAAGTCGGATCATCCTAAAGTGCTTTATCGGGGGATATCTCTGGATGATGAGGCGGCGTCGCTGTTACTGAATACCTCCAAGGGTTACCGCAGTCGCGAAATAGCCCATGGTCTTATTCACGGCCTGCGCGTGGTTAAAGGCGTTTACACCGCGACTGGGGTGGCCAGCGCCTCGACAGTGTCAGCTGTTTCGCAAGGCTTTGCGCTGGTGAACGCGAACAGGAAAAAAGAAACACCGGTTCTTTTTGTACTGAAAGCGATGCCTGCCGTTCCCGCGCTCAACCACAGTGGTGCAAAGGGTGTGACACTCAGTGAGAGCCGGTTGCCGTTATCGGTGGCCAGCAAGAGTGAACATGAAGTCATTCTGGATATCACCAACCGGTACGAAATTACGCAGGCTCGCCGGAGCGGTGAGTTCATTGTCGTCGACATGACGGTTTTAGGGCGGTCCAAGAGGGGAGGTGAATTCGCCCTCGTCGAGACTGACAAATGGAAACAACTCTCTGGCGCCAAGGGCTCTAATCCAGGTGGATTGTTTCAAGCGCCCAATGGCGTTAAGTGGTATGTAAAAACCAACCCGTCTGCCAATAGGTTTCGAAACGAGGTGCTTGCCTCCAGGCTGTACCGTGCCGCAGGAATCGATGTTCCTGACATAGAACTGGCGTCCCGCAAAGGCAAGCCCGCACTGATTTCAAAACTGATAGTAGGGAACCCGAAAGACCTCGATACGCTGGCAAAAAATAGCCAGTTGAAGTGCGGCTTCGCGGTGGATGCCTGGCTGGCGAACTGGGATGTCATCGGTCTGACGGGGGACAATGTCATCTTCAATCACCGTAACAAACCTGTGCGCATCGACCTTGGCGGTGCGCTGGTCTTCCGCGCCCAAGGGGAGCACAAGGGTAATCAGTTCGGTACCACGCCCATGGAGCTGGTCACGATGCTGTCTCGTGAAGACAATTCGTCCAGTCGTGCCTTCCGGAAAATCGAGCGTAATGACATCCGCGAGGGTATTGCAGCGATAGAAAAAATACCGGACGCGCGTATTGCAGCACTGTGCGCAGAACACGGTCCTGGCAATCACAGCGAACGCGTTGAGCTCGGCAAGAGACTGATCAGTCGAAAGAAGTGGCTTGTCGATATGAAGCAGACGCTTCCTTATATTCATCGCCAAAAGAACGAGCGCGGCGATGTTGTCACTGTTAAAAAACCCACGTCACCCAGCGCGGTGGATACGTGGCGTGATCGATACGCAACAGCCGTTTTTGTACCTCACAGCGCTGTCCGTGGCAGCATGAACAACCTGCCGTTCAGATCATTTACACCCCCGAACACGATGGATGGCTGGCGCCGATTTACAACCCGGGCGGTCAACTTCACAGAGCCGGAATTTAAGCGTTCTCCGCACCTTGCTCCCGCCAGTGGAGCGATCATTTTTGAGCCCGACGGCAGGGTATGGATCACCGAACCGACCAATCACCCGTTCGGCGCAACGCACGCTTTTCCCAAGGGAAAGCAGGAAGCCGGTCTGAACTTGAGGACCAATGCGCTCAAGGAAGTCTACGAAGAGACGGGGCTTCTGGTGGAATTCCACGGCTTTATCGGTGACTACGACCGAACAACATCCCGTACTCGTTATTACCTTGCCAAACGCATAGATGGCACACCGTCCGACATGGGCTTTGAATCTCAAAGCGTCAAGCTGGCAAACATTACCGAGGCCAAAAGACTGCTACCCAACGCCCTGGATATAGCCATCTTGCGAGACGCAGAACAGGCTTATCTAAAGGGCCCTTTTAAATGAATTTCATCTGCTTGAACGCGGAAAGACGATAAAGAGGATTTCTGAAACCCTGCACAAAAAACCGTTCACCCAAACGCGTTACCTCCACAAAAAAGGAGTAATGAAATGAGCATGAATACCTCTGTAAGCAACAACAGCCCGGGGTGGTCCCCTGTCTCGTCGGGCAACCAGGCTCCGAGTCCGGACTATTCAGGTAAATCGTCGAGCAATGCCGTGCACTTTCTTCCTCCGGAAAGTACCCAGCGCTCGCCGAACACGGTGAGTTGGGGGAATGGCGCGCCGACAACCGCCACCACCGGGAATGGACGAGCAGGAGGGGGCGATCAAAGTGACTTGATCGAGGCGTTGACGACGCTGATTCAGGCGCTGCTGAAACGCTTGCTCGGTGATTCTTCCGCAAGTAACTCTTCTGCAAATAACCCTTCCGAGAACCCGTCCCCTGCTTCGTCCGGGCCAGGTCGAGCTTCTGCTTCTACCGGCGGCGCTGCCAGTTCGACGCCAGACTCAGGACTGTCTGAGCAGTCAAATCAAGCCCAACCGTTCAATAACACTGGCTTGGGTTCTCATGGCGGCGCGAATACGGTTCCTGACCGAATTGCGTCTCCTGAGGCAGCGCAAAAAATGGTCGAAGACGTGAAAAATGCCGGAGGGGAAACACTTCGTATCCAGATGACCCATGACCAGATCAATGACCCGGCGCAAATGGCCAAGCTCAAGGCGATGGTCCATGCCGGCGACAAACAAGGGGTCAGGATTCAGTTTACGTTTCGTGACAACGCCAATGGCGGTGGTGGCAACGTCTTGTCCGGCGACAAGCTCCGACAAGCCGCCGACGATGTCAAAAACGTGGTATCTGCCCTTGGAAACCATCCGAGTTTTGTACTCGATACGTTCAATGAGGGCGGCAAGAGTGCCACTCAAGGTTGGGCCGATATGCAGAGCACGCTGATCAAATCAGCCCGCGACGCAGGTTACAAAGGCGACATCGTGGTGGAGGACAGCAATTGGGGTGGTGGTCTGACAGCCGGCGGGGAAAGCGGACTGGTCAAATACGCTGATCAGTTGAAAGCCGCCAACGGCAGCAACAACCCTGGCCTGATCGGCAGCATCCATGAGTACGCCAGCGGTGCCGATGCCTCCTCGCGTTTGTCATCGGAGATCAAAGCGCTTACGAGCGCGGGCTTCAAGCCGCAAATCGGTGAAGTCGGTAACGCCAACTGGACCGGAGGCGGTAACTTCGAACAGCGCGACGGCGCAAACCAGGCCGTGAAAGACAACATGGGCGCCCTGAAAGCGGCCGGCGCCGATGTGCTGCCATGGATGGACCAGTTTGAGAACGGCAAGATCAAACACGATGTCGGTTTCTCGAAAGGCGATCAGTTTTCCTGATCCTGTTTCATGGAACCTGATTTGTCTGTTGACCACTCAGCGGGCAGCTATCTGTGAGGTCGTCAACGACCAGTGCAGAGCGGCGAGTTGGAGAGGTTGCGCAGATGCTGCCGCTATCTGCGCAACCCCCTTTTTTCATGACCGATAAGTAGCAGGTATAAAGCTATGCCTATCAACAGACCCGCCTTCAATTTAAAACTCAATACGGCCATTGCCCAGCCGACTGTGAAGAAAGATGCAGGTGCGGAATTGCGCCGTTTGAATCAGAGCGAAGTGCGTGCCAACACACAGACACGTTTTGCCGTTAATCACCGTGCCCCCACTTATGAGGTCGCGCAAAGCGCGCTGGGTGAGAATCACGGTGGCTGGACTGCCGCCAATCATTTCAAGATGACGGGGTCTGAGGTCTTCATCCATATGGATCGCCTGGAGCCGAACTGCAAGGGGGAGTTTGCCGGAGACAAGATCCACCTCAGCGTTGCACCTGAGGATGTACCGGATGCATTCAATGCGATAGGCAAAATACTGCAGGCGAGCGACAGTCCGGTTGACTCGTGGAAAGTGACTGACATGAAATGCCTGCAAGCAGAGATGCCGGCGGCAAAGCAGCGCGTGGCGCTGGGCGCTCAGTTCACGATCTACGCCAAGCCCGACCGTGCAGACAACACCTACAGCCCAGAGTACATGGGCAAAATGAGGGGGATGATCAGCAGTATCGAACAGGAGCTGAGCGCCGCCGGTGTAAGGCAGAGCAGCCATCGCCCGGACTCCGATGTCTCCCCGGGGCACTGGAGCTATGCGTCTTATCGCAATGAGCATAAAAGCAACAGATCAGGCACTTCCAATCAGCACAGGAACCTGGAGGCCGAGCCTTTTTTTCAGTTGGTCTCATTCTCTGACGGGGCTTCAGGGTCATCCAGGTCCAGCGCTGGCCATCAGGCTTTGCTGACACCATCGTGGGCCCGATAAGGCTGTTTTTCTGAGCGCTGCCGTGCGCCCGGGGTTTCTGTCGTGAAACGTGGGTGTCGAAAGAAACGCTGGCTGCACGGCTACAGCTTCGGGTTCACCGGTGCAGGATCGCCTGATGAATCTCCTGCAGCGGAATGATCCGCTGCGCCGCGTTCAGTTTGATCGCTTCCTTGGGCATGCCGAACACCACGCAGCTGGCTTCGTCCTGAGCCACTGTCGCGCTGCCGGCGTCGAGCATTTCCTTGAGCCCGCGTGCGCCGTCGTCGCCCATGCCGGTCATGATGATGCCGGTGGCGTTCTTGCCGGCGAATTTGGCCACCGAACGGAACAGCACGTCCACCGAAGGACGATGGCGGTTGACCAGCGGGCCGTCGATGACCTGGACGTGGTAGTAGGCGCCGCTGCGCGTGACCATCATGTGTTTGCCGCCGGGGGCGATCAGTGCGAGGCCGGGCAGGATGCGGTCGTTGTTTCTGGCCTCGCGCACCTCGATCTGACTCAGGCTGTTCAGGCGTTCGGCGAACGATGCGGTGAATTTCTCCGGCATGTGCTGGACGATGACCATGCCCGGGCACACGCGAGGCAGGGCCGTAAGCACCGCTTCGAGTGCCTGTGTACCGCCTGTCGAGGTGCCGATGGCGACGATGCGTTCAGTGGTCTGCGCCATGGCATGGCCGCTGGCAGCCGGCAGAATGGCATCGGCGGTCAGTTTGCTGGCCGGGGTCAGCACCGGGGCGGCGGTGCGCTTGCCGAGGTTTCTGACGTTGGAGTTGGCTGCTGCGCGTACTGCGGCAACCAGCTCGGCAGCCGAATCGATGAGGAAGTTCTTCAGGCCGGTGGTGGGCTTGGTGATGATTTCCACCGCCCCGGCAGACAGCGCCTGCAATGAGGTTTCCGCGCCTTTCTGAGTCAGCGACGAGCAGATCACCACCGGTGTCGGCCGCTCGCTCATGATCTTCTTGAGAAAGGTGATGCCGTCCATGCGTGGCATTTCCACGTCCAGCACAATGACGTCCGGCCATTCCTGAGCGAGCTTGCTCATGGCGAATATCGGGTCTGACGCCGCACCCATGACATGAATGTCGGGGGTATCGTTGAGAATGGCCACCAGTACCTGACGAACTACAGCCGAATCATCGACCAGCAGTACGCTGATTTTTTTGTTTGGCATCTTTTTCCATTGCTTCCATTGGTTGGTGCCTGACCCATACGTTTCCGTCCCACAGGTCGAAGATGATGCTGCGATGGCCGGTGCTGCCCAGGTCCTGAGCCATCAGTTTCAGACGGTTTTGTTCGGCCAGCGCAAGTGCCGCGTGAACGTTGCTGGCAGCGACGTTCTGCATGTGCGGGTCATGGCGATGAGCTGGAAACATTTCGCCACCGCCGAACAGCTTGACCTGATATTCCTCCGGCAGGGTGCCATTGGCCAGCGCATGGCGAATGAGTATTTCCATCGCTTCGTCAGCGTACTTGCCGTCCAGTGGCTGATGCCTGCGTATGCGCCCGGGCAGCATGAAGTGGCACATGCCGCCAATACGCCGCCATGGGTGCCAGAAGGTAATCGCCACGCATGAACCCAGCAACGTGCGCAGGCGGGTCGGCCGGGTCTGAAAGACCACTTCGCCAGGCCCGAGTACTATTTCGGCGACACCCACAGGCGTGTTCATGGTTTGCGGTAAATCGAAGGGGAGACCATTTTCAACATGTCATTTATACCGTTCAGGCTTTCTGAGTGGCTGATGATGAAATAGCCTCCTGGCTTGAGACGCGGAATCAACCGCGCGACCACTTTGCTTTTGGTTTCCTGATCGAAATAGATCATCACGTTGCGCAGGAAAATGACGTCGAACTCGCCCAGATCGGGCAGGGTGTCATTGAGATTGACCTGCACGAAACTGACCCGGCTGCGCAACGACTTGTCGATCAGAAAGGTCCCTTCCTGGCGACCTATGCCTTTCAGACAGTATTTGAACAGCAAAGGTTGCGGCAACGTTTCGGTGCGCTCCAGAGGGTAGTGCCCGCTGCGCGCTTTGCTCAGCACGCGGGTGCTGATGTCCGAACCGACCACTTCCCAAGGCGTGGTGCCCAGTTGTTCGGCCAGAGTCATGGCCAGGCTATAAGGCTCTTCGCCAGACGAACTGGCGGCGCTCCAGATACGGAACATTTTGCCGTGTGTGACCTTGGGCAGCACCTGCTGACGCAGAAAATCGAAGTGCTTGGGTTCGCGGAAGAAATACGTCTCGTTGGTGGTCAGCAGGTCCAGCGCTACTTGCAGCTCGCCGTTGCGCTGATCGTTCATGATCAGCTTGAAATACTCGCCATAGTTGTCCAGCTCGTAATGCTTGAGACGCTTGAACAGGCGGCCGGCGACCAGCGCTTTCTTGGCCAGCGTCAGTTTGATGCCCGCAGCGTTGTACAGCCAGTTCTGGAACTGGCCGAATTCGCGATCGGTGAGCGACGCTGTATCAGGCATGTGCAGACCTCACGTCGCATCGACGTCGGGCGGCAGCGACTGGCTTGCCTCGGCAAGGCTGGACATTTCATCGATGGACAACACGCGGTCGACCTCAAGAACGATCACGAACTTGCCGTCGACCTTGGCCATGCCGCTGATGAAGTCGGCGCGAATTCGCGCACCGAAGTTCGGCGGCGGCTCGATCTGCGACGCTGGAATCTCCAGCACCGCCGAGACATTGTCGACCAGCAGGCCGATATCCTGCGGCTGGCCGTCCTCGCTGTTGGCCTCGATGATGATCACGCACGAGCGCCGGGTGATGGCCGAGTTCTGCCGCCCGAAACGCGCCGACAAATCAACCACCGGCACCACCGCACCGCGCAGGTTGATCACCCCGCGCACGAAGGCGGGCATCATCGGCACCACTGTCAGGCTGCCGTACTCGATGATTTCCTTGATGCCCAGAATGCCGATGGCGAACATCTCGCCACCGAGCATGAAAGTCAGGTACTGCGCCTCTTCTTCGACCGTCGCTGCGGCCTGCCGAGTCGTGACCAATGAGCCCATGTCGTTCTCCCTTGGAGTCTCTATCGAAGCCGGCAATCAGAAACGGGTAAATTCCGATTCGTCCGGTGCGCCCGCCATGCTTTGCGCAAATGCCTTGCGCGGAGCCTGTTGCGGTGGGCGCGGAGGCTGACGGTTCGGGCTGTTGCGGCTGTCGAAAGTAGCGCTTTGTGCGACGGCCCTTGGCGATGCGTCGAGGGTGAAGAAACTCATGGCCTGTTGCAGTTGTTCGGCCTGGCTGCTCATTTCTTCCGCCGTGGCCGCCAGTTCTTCGCTGCTCGATGCGTTTTGCTGGGTGACCTGATTGAGTTGGGTCATGGCGGTGTTGATCTGCGCCACACCGGCTGCCTGCTCTTCCGACGCGGCGCTGATTTCCTGCACAAGGTCGGAGGTCTTGTTGATCGAAGGCACCATCTCGTCCAGCAACTTGCCGGCCTTCTCGGCCATGTCCACGCTGCTCGACGACAGCTCGCCGATTTCCTGCGCGGCCACCTGGCTGCGTTCGGCCAGCTTGCGCACCTCGGCGGCCACAACCGCGAAACCCTTGCCATGTTCGCCGGCGCGCGCGGCTTCGATAGCGGCATTGAGGGCGAGCAGGTTGGTCTGGTAAGCGATGTCGTCGATGATGCTGATGCGCTGGGCGATTTTCTTCATCGCCACGACGGTCTGCTGCACCGATTCGCCGCCATCGGTGGCTTCTTTGGCGGCCTTGCTGGCCATGCCATCGGTGACCTTGGCGTTCTCGGTGTTCTGGTTGATGCTGGCGCTCATCTGCTCGACCGATGCGCTGGTCTCTTCGACGCTGGCGGCCTGCTCGCTGGTGGCCTGGCTCATCGACTGCGCGGTGGCACTGACTTCTTCCGAGGCGCTGGCCAGGTTGTCGGCGGCGTTACGCACTTCGCCGATGATGTGCGACAGCTTGCCGACCATGTTGCGCATGGCATTGAGCACCATGCCGGTCTCGTCCTTGGAACCGTGGCCGATGTGAGCGTTGAGGTTGCCCTCTGCCAGCTGCTCGGCGGCCGTTGCGGCCTCTTTCAGCGGGCGGGAGATGATCCGGGCGATGAACAGCGCCAGACCCAGGCCGATCAGCAAGGCTGCAACCAACACAACGACGATCGAGATGCGTGCGTTTTCGTACAGCTTCGTGCCCTTGTCACCCGCGACAGTCGCACCGGCGTCGTTGAGCTCGACCATTTTTTGCAACTGGCCGGTCAATTCGTCGAAATGCGTTTTGGACTCGCCCTTCAGCATCGCTCGTGCCTGGGCTTCGAGGCCCTGACGCGACATGTCGAACAACTCGCCGCTGCTCTTGAGGTACGCAGCCCATGTCGCTGTAGCGCTATTGAACAACTGGCGATCCTCATCACTGACCACCAGCTTGTCATAGGTGGCCAGGCGGGTTTCGAACTGTTTGCGAGCGTCCGCTGCTTCAAGCTCCATCTGCGCCTTTTCCTGGGCGGTGTCGGCTGCAATGTGGCGGTTTTCCTTCAAACGATAGTTGGCGGCGAAGAAGCGCATGCCCGCGGCCGCACGCATCGACGGCATCCAGTTTTCCTTGATGTCCTGAGCGGCCTGGTTGACCTGGCCGAGCTGGAGGATGGCAAAGACTCCCATGGCCGCGGTCAACGCCAGAACCACCAGAAACGAGGTAATCAGCTTGGTGGAAATCTTCAGATCGTAGAACCATTTCATGAAGTAACTCCTTGGGAATTGCGAATCCGTCAGCGAGAAGTGGGCAACAGGGATTGAGGCGCCTGGGTCGAGCGGGCCTCCATGTGTACGATCTGGTTGAGCAGGGCGGGTATGTCGAGAATCAACGCCACCGCGCCACTGCCCAGGATCGTCGAGCCGCTGATGCCGCGCAGCGCGCCGAACAGCTTGCCCAGAGGTTTGATAACGGTTTGGAACTCGCCAAGCAGCTCGTCGACCACCAGCCCGGCCTTGTGCTCGGCGTAACGCACCACCACCACGTTCTGGCGCCTGGCGGCCGGGCCTTCATGATTGAAGTGGTCACGCAGGTAGACCAGCGGCAGCACTTCGCCACGCAGGTCCAGGTAGCCGCTGTCGCGGGTCAACTGCCGGTTGTGTTCGTCCAGCTCGATGCATTCCTGCACCATGTCCAGCGGGATCACGTAAGTCGACTGATCGATACCGACCAGAAAACCGTTGATGATCGCCAGCGTCAGCGGCAGGCGGATGCGCACGATGGTGCCCTGACCGGGCTGGCTGTCCAGATCCACCGTGCCGCGCAGCAAGGTGATGTTGCGCTTGACCACGTCCATGCCGACACCCCGCCCCGAAAGGTTGGTGACGGCCTCGGCTGTGGAAAAGCCGGGTTCGAAAATCAGGTTGTAGATTTCCTGATCGGTGAGGCTTGCGCCGGCCGCCACCAGTCCGCGTTGCTGGGCCTTGTCGAGGATGCGCTCGCGGTTGAGTCCGGCCCCGTCGTCGGCGATTTCGATGACGATGCTGCCCGAGTCGTGGTACGCATTGAGGCTCAAATGACCTTTGGCCGGCTTGCCCGCCGCGCGACGCGCTTCGGCGCTCTCGATGCCGTGATCCATGGAATTGCGCAGCAGGTGCATGAGCGGGTCGCCGATCTTTTCGACGACGGTCTTGTCCAGTTCGGTCTCCGCACCATTGATGATCAGGTCGATGTCCTTGCCCAGTTCCTGGCTGACATCGCGCACCACACGGCGGAAGCGATTGAAGGTGTCGCCGATGGGGATCATACGCAGGTGCAGCGCGCCATCCAGGATCTGCTCGACCAGCCCCGATACGGTGGAACTGGCCTCCTGAAGCGGGTCGTTGTCGCACGACTTGGCCAGCAGGCTGGCGCCGGCGCTGGCAATGACCAGCTCGCCGACCAGATTGATCAGCTCGTCGAGCTTGTCGGCGTTGACGCGCACATAGCGGCCATCCTTGTTTTTCTGCTCGCTGCCCGAAGACGGGCGTTCTACAGCGGTTGCCGTTGCGGGCGTACGTGGCACTGCGCGCTGATCGCCCAGCAGTTCACCGCTGGCCACCATAGGGCTGTGCTCGGGCTGCGAGACCAGTTCGGTGCCGGTGGGCTCGACGGGGTCTGGCGTCTCGTTCACCGGGGTGATTTCCACGGCGCAGTCTTCACGCACGAAATCGAAGACTTCGTTGATCGCGGCGTGCCCGGCAGCAGAGCGGAAATCGATCTCGAAACCCAAGTGGCAGGATTCCGGGTCCCACGCCTCAACTGCCGGAATACTGTCGGTTACCGTCGTGACCTGGACCATCTGCCCCAGGGTATTGAGGTAGCGCAGGAACGACAGCGGGTCCATGCCGTTGCGAAAAACATCCACGCCAAAGCGCAGCGAGATATGCCAGAGCACTTCAGCTGACTGTTCATCATCACTGACGACCGACGCACTGGTGCTGTCAGCGGCCCCGACGCTGGCCGGTGCCTGGAAGACCTGCAATGCCTGACGCAACGCCACCTCACGCTCCAGGGCAGGCGGCTGCAACTGCTCGCCACGGCTGGCAACCACGTCGATCAACTCAAGCATGTGATCGCCGGATTTGAGCAGCACGGCGATCAGCTCGGCGCTTACCGAAACGCTGCCTTCACGCAGACGATCCAGCACGTCTTCGACGATGTGAGTAAAACTGACGATAGGCGTCAGCCCGAACAGTCCGGCCGAGCCTTTGATGGTGTGCGCTGCGCGGAAAACCGCGCCGATCGCGTCCTGGTCGCCGGGCTCGCTTTCGAGTTGCAGGAGGGATTCCTCCATCGCCTGCAAAAGCTCACGCGCTTCAACGATAAACGTCTGCTGTGCCTGATCGAGATTAATACTCACGATGACTTCCTTGATCGATCACTGGGCAGTACTGCAAATGGACGCGCTACAGCACCACACCCGGATTACATAACTCGAAGGTTTCGCTGACCGCCTTGCTTTGCCCGGTCAAATGCAGCGAAGTCCCGGTCTTGCCGGCTTCGCGCTGAATCACTGCCAGCAGTTGCAGGCCGGCGCCGTCCATCTCGGTGACCTGTGAAAGATCAACCTCCAGGCGTGCCGCAGCGCCGATCTGTGGCAGTAATCTGGCGGCCAGTTCGGTCACGGTGTAGATCGTCAATTCGCCGTCTATCTGCACGCGTGCAGTGTCGGTAGCGTTTTCGTCTGGCGTAGGCATGCTGGCCTCCAGGGGCCTGGGTCTCAGGGCAGGATGAGCTTGGAAACCGCTGCGAGCATTTGTGCCGGCTGAAACGGTTTGACGACCCACGCCTTGGCGCCTGCGGCCTGACCTTCGGCTTTTTTCGATTCCTGGGATTCGGTGGTCAGCATGATGATGGGCGTGAACTTGTAGCTGGCCAGCTTCTTCACTTCCTTGACGAAAGTGATGCCGTCCATGTTCGGCATGTTCACGTCGCTGATGATCAGGTGCACCTTCTGCCCGGTGAGCTTGCCCAGTGCATCCTTCCCGTCACAGGCTTCGATAACGTCGTATCCGGCACTCTTCAGCGCGATACCGACGACTTGCCGGACGCTGCTTGAATCGTCGACCACCAATACACTCTTAGCCATGATTTACTCCTAGAAAAACGTGATTTCCTGCGAATCCTGCTGTGCTGCCGATTCACCTCGGTGAGTGCGACGTTGCTCGTCGGTCGCGTAGGTGGACTCCATGCGCGCCAGCCATTGCCGGGCGTCGATGGCGATCGCCTCATCAGGGGATTGGCTGGCTTGCAGCAGGTGCGCGTGCAACGAGTCGATGTTGTCGCGTACGTGGGCGAGAATCTGGCTGACCCGGTCCTGAAACTGCAGGTTCACCAGGACCTCAGTCATTTCGTCGCGAATCCCGTAGCTCTCCTGCTTGAGCAGGTCGGCGGACTCGGCCAGGCGACCGGTGATGCTCTGGAAGCGCTCCAGAACGTTCTGAATGCTTTGTTCGGAAGCGGCCACTGAATGGCTGTCCTGATCGGCGCCGCTCGATGCGGCCTGCACCAGCTGGGTGATGGCGTTGTTGATGATGTCGACCTTGGCGGACATCTGCTGACCGGTTTCGCTGGATTTGCTCGACAGGCTGCGCACCGCATCGGCCACCACGGCAAAGCCACGGCCCGCCTCACCAGCGCGCGCCGCCTCGATGGCCGCGTTGAGGGCCAGCAGGTTGGTCTGTGCGGCAATCGCTGCAACGTCGGCGGCCATGGTGCGCAATTCGCCGGTATAGGCGGTGAGGCTGCGCACCTGGGAGAGCGTCTGGTCGCGGCTGGCCTGAGTGGATTTGAGCGAGTCGATTACCCGGCTTAGTTCGCTGTCACTCTGCGACAACACTTTCAGCGCACCATCGGCATTCTGACCGTCCAGTTCACCGGCAGCGTGCTGCGACGCCTGCACGGTTTCCTGCAGGCGCTCGGAAATGCCCATGAAACGCGTGCTCAGCTCGACAATCGCGGTTTCGGTCTGCTGGCGCGAGCTCTCGACCTGCTTGGCCCAGATCGGCATGGCACCTAGGAGGATCTCATTGAACTGGGCGTTGGATGCCATGGCGCTGCTTTGTGCGCTATGCGCCTGGTGATGATCCAGCGCCTGAGCCACTGCGCGGCGCACTTCGTTCTGCTGTGAACGGGCAGCCCAGGCACAGGTGCCGAGACCGATCGCCAGCAGTACAGCGCACGCCACCAGATTGGCCGTACCCGTGCCGAACTGCGTGAGAATCCAGGCAATGGCGGGTATGACGGGAATGAGTGAGAACCAGACGAAACGCGGATGATTTTGTGCAGGAGTACTACTGGATTGATTCGACATCATGGGTTCGATCCCTGAACAGTGCAGCGTTGTACACGACCCAATGGTTATCTGCGCGCCGCAGACAAACTTGATACCAGTACGAGAGCCTTCCGTCCGATTGCTTGGCGCACAACCCGATCCTGTTAAAAATAGCGGGTATTCGGGGCACCGCAAGTCTGCGCAGCAAACGCGTTGGCAGAACAGCCGGATTCACTTAGGAGAGGACGCAGAGCGTCCGGAACGGCATGCGACGCAGAGCGCCGCACGATAGTGGGGTGATCATTCCTCACGCTCCAGCGTGGGAATGCGTTTCACGACGCTCTGCGTCGTCAAGAGGACGCAGAGCGTCCAGAACGGCATGCGACGCAGAGCGCCGCACGATAGTGGGGTGATCGTTCCTCACGCTGGAGCATGGCCACGAGAGTGCTCTCCCGTGCACTTCTCGTCTGGCGTGCCTTAGTGCAGCTTCATCCGCGGCTCGGTGCCTTTGCCGATCTTGCTGCCCAGCATCAGCATCAGGGTACGGAAAGTGCCGTACAGCGCCATCTGGTGCATGCGGTACAGCGACACGTAGAACATCCGCGCCAGCCAGCCTTCGAGCATCACGCTGCCCATCAGGTTACCCATCAGATTGCCGACGGCCGAGAAGCTCGACAGCGAGATCAGCGAGCCGTAGTCCTTGTAGGTGTACTCAGGCAACGTCTTGCCTTCGATCCGCAAGCGCAGCGACTTAACCAGCAACGACGCCTGCTGATGGGCGGCCTGAGCGCGGGGCGGGACATTGCGGTCGGTGCCTTTTTGCGGGCAGGCCGCGCAGTCACCGAAGGCGAAGATATTTTCGTCACGGGTGGTTTGCAGCGTCGGCAGCACTTGCAACTGATTGATCCGGTTGCTTTCCAGACCATCCAGTTCGTGCAGAAAGGCCGGGGCACGAATACCTGCCGCCCAGACCTTCAAGCTGGCCGGAATGACCTGCCCGGTAGCGGTGATCAAGCCATCCGCCGTCACCTCACTGACTGCCGCATTGGTCAGCACCGTCACGCCGAGTTTTTCCAGCGTCTTGTGCACCGGCGCGCCGATGCGCTCAGGCAGCGCGGGCAACACCCGTGGCCCGGCTTCGATCACCGTGATGCGCAGGTTTTCCGGCTTGATCTGGCCCAGCCCGTAAGCCGCCAGCTCATGCGCCGCGTTGTGCAGTTCTGCCGCCAGCTCGACACCGGTTGCACCGGCACCCACGATGGCCACGGTGATTTCCTGTGCGCTGTCGGCTTGGCCGGCGTGGGCGCGCAGGTAGTGGTTGAGCAGTTGCTGGTGAAAGCGCTCGGCCTGTTTGCGGCTGTCGAGAAACAGGCAGTGTTCTGCCGCGCCCTTGGTGCCGAAGTCGTTGGTGGTGCTGCCCACGGCGATGACCAGCGAGTCGTAACCCAGGCTGCGTGCCGGAACCAGTTCTGCGCCGTTTTCATCCAGCGTCTCGGCCAGATGAATCTGGCGGCTGGCGCGGTCCAGACCGGTCATGCGCCCGAGTTGAAACTGAAAGTTGTTCCACTTGGCCTGAGCCACGTAGTTCAACTCGTCCTCATACGAGTTGAGCGAACCGGCAGCCACTTCGTGCAACAGCGGTTTCCAGATATGCGTCAGGTTGGCATCAACCAGCGTGACACTGGCCGTGCCTTTCTTGCCCAGGGTCTTGCCCAGACTGGTAGCCAGCTCCAGACCGCCAGCGCCTCCGCCAACGATAACAATACGATGCGTCATAAGGATTACTCGGAAGGTTTAAGGAATTCGGGGGGAGCTCGATCTTCGCGAGCGCAAGGCAGCTCATAGCGTCAGAAGGCTCAATAAAGGGTTCATCACCACACTGTCCGGGGCAGGAGCGGCCTGCGCTCGACTGGATGCCGGTGTGCCTGAAGGTACTCTTCGACACACCTTTGCGGTCCCGGGTTCAGGTGTCTGCTCAATTTATCCGTTGTCTCAGGCGTGCTGTCGGGCAGGGGGCCAGGGATCGGTGATTTCCAGCGGCTCGACCTGCAGCGTATCGTCCAGGCGGATGATTCCGCTTTGTAACACTCGCGCGGTGATTCCACCATGTCCGCGCACCGCCTGGAACGTCCCGTGACCAAGGCGCTGCTCAAGTCGCGCACACGGCTGACACCAGCCGGTGGTTTCGAAAATCGCCTGACCGATTCGGAAACGTCGATTCTTCAGGCTGAACAGGTTGATGCCACTGATCACCAGATTGCGCCGCAAATCCTGCGGCACGATGGGATTATCCGCCGCGCGGTTCAGCAACGAGCCAACCACCGCCAGATGTTCCCACTGGATCAACGTCACCTGCCGCGCATTGCGCGGGCCGGGCCGCGAGTGATCGCCGGTCAGACCTGCTTCACGACGCGCTTCCACGGCATCCAGCTCGATCATCTCGACCCGCGATTGCGGACGCACGCCGATCCAGCGCACGCGACCTTGTTGAGGCACATCGGCCAGCAGTTCCTGCAAGGGGCTCATAAACTGATTCCAACATCGAAAACGACACTGCGCCCCAGATTGGTACGCAGAAAATCCGGAGCGCCGGGATGCGCGAACAATACCCGAGCGAAGGTCGGCCCCACCAGCGACAACGAACGCCAGCCCTGACGCAGGTACTCGGTCGGTGGTGGAAAATGACTGTTGAGGTCCAGCACCTCGCGCTTGAGGCTGGCGAAGGCAATGATATCCAGCCCGCCCAGGTCAATGCCGCGTTCGCGATAGTTGGTGGATTTCTTGCGCAGGGTAGGGGCGAGTCGGTGCAGCAGTTCAGAGGCCGGAATCCGCTTGGGCTTGGCTTCCCGACGTACCAGTTGGCTCAACGAAAAAGCGCTACGTCGTCGCGCCAGCTCCTCACGCCACTCGTCATTGAGACGACGGCCCTCATCGAGCACAAAAAACACCTCGAAACGCCCGTCACGAAACAGCACATCCGGCGGCTCCTGAGTGGCAGGCGTGAAGTCCTCATTACGATGCGCAATGTTCAGCCCCTGCAACAGACGCTGACAAACCCAGCGCTCACGCTCCCACTTCCGCGCATTGGAAAGAAAGGCGTTGGCTTGTTCGGCCTGGATCGTCAACAGGCGCAGGTAGTCTGAGTCATCCATAGGGGCTAGCTTACCGCTCAAATGTGAAGGTGATAAACAAAGACTGAGGTGTTTTCGGTAGTTTTTCGCTTGGACCTTGAGCGTCAGCGAAAAAACCTTTCAGCCGACTAAAGCTTTCTTCGTTTACGCCGAACTCATGACAAGCCAATTTAATGGCACTCAGGAATTCTTTTCGCATGGAATGTAGATGAATCCCTCCCTTCCGCTCGGCATCGTCATCGTCATCGTCATCCTGGCTTGCACCTGTGCATGCAGCGAAGCTGTTTCTCGCGAGCAAACGGAGCAGCATGCTGACCTGCTGGGCGTTTACCAGGCCGCAGCGCTTAACGATGCGCAGCTGTCTGCTGCACGTCATACCTACAGCGCGCAACGCGAAGCAGTACCTCAGGCGCGGGCAGGCCTCCTGCCGAATCTGACCGCAGGGGCGACAACTGAGGCGACCAGCCTGAAGCGAGATGAGCCTTCGTTAAGCCGTGAGCGCAGCGGTACAACATTTCGCGCGAATGTCAGTCAGCCGTTAGTTCGCATTGATCGCTGGTTCCAATTGAAGGCTGCGCAGTCAAGTGTGAGCCAGGCGGAGCTTGAGCTTTCTGCCAAGGAACAGAATCTGCTCTTGA
>Ga0308164_10000711_pt1 | contig 47369 bp, 44 predicted proteins | sample PhyTR2_FD_201031 | JGI IMG/M metagenome (GOLD analysis project Ga0308164, IMG submission 201031) | Phyllosphere microbial communities from UC Gill Tract Community Farm, Albany, California, United States - DLSLT.R2 | ecosystem: Host-associated > Plants > Phyllosphere > Unclassified | place: USA...
TCACTCGGGTTGAGGGGTTTACAAAAGCAATTGCTGTAATTGATAACGCGATTTCTGTTGTGGGTGCAAACCCTGTAAGCACCACATTTTTGGCGCAAATTCCTGCCGGAATTGATATTACAAATACGCTATATGCCCTGAAAGCCAGATACGCTTTGTTTGCCGGTAACTATCCTTTGGCTTTAACTTCTGCCAATCTGGTAGATTTAACTAAAAGATCGTCGTTTAATTTTGATGCAATTACATTAAACCCGATTTTCGAAGTGGCCACATCAACAAATAACGTTTTCCAACCAACAAATGCAAACTTGGGTTTAACCGGAGCATTTGTGCCTGATGCCGGCGATAAAAGAATTCAATTCTATACAAGCACTGCAGTAATTGCTCCTGCAGTACGCATCAGCGGTTTCGGCGCTGCGGCATCTACAGCATTCCCGATTTACTTGCCGGGAGAAATTACGCTGATAAAAGCAGAAGTATACGCCAGGCAACCTGATTTAACGAATGCTTTAACAGAGTTGAATAAAGTGATTACTAAAACTGCTGCTACAGATCCTTTCGGTGTAGGTGCTGCCTTACCAGCTTTAACAGGAACTTTTACTCAACAACAGTTATTAGATTTGATTTACAAAAATCGTTGTATCGAACTTTATATGTCTGGCTTGAAGCTTGAAGATATGAGAAGATTTGCCCGCCCAACGACAGAAAGAAAGAGAAACTTCTTCCCTTATCCTTTTCAGGAACGTGATAATAATCCCAATACTCCTGCAGATCCTACATTTTAGCTTTATAAAAAAAAGGGTTCCGATGAAAGTCGGAACCCTTTTTTATAAGATATTTAAGTTTTTCATCACATATCCGGACAGCGCCTCATCATCTTTGTCCATTTCTGTTATCAAATAGTTGATGCTCTCTATTGGGCAAACTTTTAAGCGGAGCGAAATATCAAGCTTTTCTGAAATACATAACACTGCAGATCTCTTTGATGATGCAAGCATTGCTTTTTTTAACTGATTAATCTCCCAATCTGTATCAGTTAACCCTTCTTGAGGATGAATGGCACTGGTTCCCATTAAGCATAAATCTACCTTAATCTCAGAGAGCTGATTAATTACATGGCCGCCATAAGTTATTTGAGAATTTTTAGAGAAAAGTCCGCCGATTAAAATAACTTCAATGTTATTATATTTAGCCAATTCTACGGCTACCAGCGGACTAATCGTAAAAAATGTTGCTTCAAGGCTTTCGGGAAGTTGTTTTACAAACTCTAGAATTGTCGTTCCGCCACCGGTTAAAACCACCATTCCGTCTTTTATTAGTCCAGTCGCTTTCTTAGCGATTATGATTTTGCTGTCTCTTGCATAAACGGTGCTATCATCAAAAGATGAATGGTAGGATTTAGATAATGCGCCTCCATGAACCTTAAAAAGCCTGCCCTGCTCAACCAATTCCTGTAAGTCTCTTCTGATTGTATCTTCCGAAACATTGAGCAGTTGAACTAAATCGGATGTTAACACACGGTTATGCAGGTTAATTTGGCGCATTATGAAATCGTGCCGCTCTTTTTTAAGCATATGAAGTTTGGTTTACACGAATGTAAAAATAAAATTCAAATTGATGCGTGTTTTTGCGGTTTTGTGCAATTATACACTCTTGGTTGTAAATAATTTTGTTAGATGTTTGTTCTTTTATTGAAAAACATTTATGATATTAGCTTATTATTGAAAAACGTGCGGTATTGTGCGTGTTTTTTGGCAAAACAAACTAACTCAAAACAACTAAACATTTTACTAACCTTATTGGCAGTTTATGAAAAAAAAACTACTCTTAATTTTTATCGGTACGTTTTTGTTGCTGGCTCATGCAATAGCGCAACAAATAACCGTTACGGGTAGGGTTACGTCGTCAGACGGACCGATACCGGGTGTTTCCATTAAAGTAAAAGGGAGCACAGTAGTATCTCAAACCCTTGGAGATGGTACTTATTCAATTAAAGCATCCAGAACTGATGTTTTAACATTTTCTTACATCGGTTACGCCACTGTTGAACGAACTGTGGGTGCCAATACAACAATTAACGTTGCGCTTCAGTCTGATGCGAAAGGTTTGGATGAAGTGGTAATTACTGCATTAGGTAATACGGTAAAAAAACGTGAATTGGGTACTTCTCAACAAACGGTTTCCGGTGCTGCAATTGCCGAAACTCAACGTGAAAACTTCGTTAACGCTTTACAGGGCCGCGTTGCGGGTGTTGAGGTTACAAGTTCTTCGGGTGTACCGGGAGCATCTTCTTCAATTACAATTCGTGGTGTAAGTTCAATTAGCGGAAGCAACCAGCCTTTGATGATTGTTGATGGTTTGCCAATTGATAACAAGACATTAAACACTTCGGCATTTGTATCTGATGCAAGTTCAAACACTGCCTTTAGCAATCGGGGCGTCGATTTTACGAACCGTTCGGCAGATATTAACCCTGAAGATATTGAAAGTTTGGTGGTTTTAAAAGGTCCGGAAGCGGCTGCACTTTATGGTATTGATGCGGCAAATGGTGCTATCGTTATTACTACAAAAAGAGCAAAGGCAGGTGCTGGTGCAATTAATTACAGCAACAGTTTCCGAGTAGAAACAACAAGAAAATACCCTGAGTTACAAAAAGAGTATGGCCTGGGTGGCCAGGGTATACCGAACTCTGTTTCAACCCTAAACAATATCTACCAGTATTTCGGGCCTGCTTATGCACCGGGAACGCAGTTTTACGATAATGTGAAAGACTTTTTTCAAACAGGTTTTACGCAAAAGCATAACCTATCATTTGAGGGTGGTTCAGAAAAGGTTAACTATCGTATCTCAACCTCTTACACAGATCAGGGTGGTGTGGTTCCTAATTCGGCTTATCAAAGAATAAATTTAACAGGGGCATCTCAAGGCATTGTAAACAGTTGGTTAAAAACCGACTTATCAATGAATTACAGCTATTCTGTTAACGACCAGCCTTTAAAAGGTAGCATTGGCCCGTTGTTAGGCTTATTGGTTTGGCCACAAACCGATGATGCAACAAATTACTTAACTGCTGCCGGTACACGGAGATTGCTGGCATTTGGTTCTGCCGGAAATGCAGAGATAGATAATCCTTACTTTAACGTAAATAAGAATATTATCAATTCAAAAACGAACAGAATTATCTCGAATTTAGGCTTAACAATTACACCCTTCAGCTGGGTTAATATCAAATCTAACGTGGGTATAGATTCATATACGAATCAAAACTTAATAGTTCGCCACCCGGAAAGCGCTTCAGCATTTAGCCGCGGCGGAACAATAGATGTTGCGAACGATATTACCAGAAACATCAATTTGCAAAACTTAATTAATTTCGAGAAACAAAAGCTTACCGAAGATATCTCATTCGATGCTACTTTAGGTAACTCATTGCAAAACTTGAAGTCGAACGTAGATGCAGGTTACGGAGAAGGTTTTCTTGATCCGAATTTTAACTCGTTAAATAACGTAGCAACCAAATTGGTTAGAACATCAATCAGCCAGCGCCGTTTGGTGAGTTTCTTTGGTAGAGCAACGTTCGATTTCAAAAACTATCTGTTTTTAACCGGAACAATCAGAAATGACCGTACATCTACCATTCCGATTGATCGATATTCTTTCTGGTATCCATCAGTTCAAGGTAGTTTTGTATTCACCGATGTGCCGGCTTTTAAGGCATTGAAAAATGTATTTTCGTACGGTAAGTTAAGAGCAGCTTATGCAAATGTTGGTAAGGATGCCAGACCATATGCCTATGTGCCTACCCTGGAAAATAAAACAACAGCAGGTGGTGGTTATGGTTACGGTTTTACAGGACCAAACCCTGGCTTAAAGCCCGAATTTGCAAAATCTTACGAGTTTGGTGCTGAGTTTGGTTTCTTCAATAACCGTTTAGGTCTGGATGTAACAGCTTACCGTAAAGAAACAACAGATCAGATTGTAAATGATATTAGAAGCAGTTATGCAACAGGTTTTATTTTGTTAAACCTTAATGGTGGTTCTACCAGAAACCAAGGTGTTGAAATTACCTTACGTGGAACGCCTGTTAAAAGTAAAAACTTTAACTGGGATGTGTTAGCGAACTTTGAATCGGCAAAAGGAAAGGTTTTATCATTACCTAATGATTTGCCTGAATCTTATGTGTCTGATACCTGGTTGTATGCAAATGTGCGAAACGGTAACACGCCGGGCTTTTCTACCAGATCATTAACAGGGCTTTTTTACCTGCGTAATAATCAGGGACAGTTATTAATCAATCCAACCAGTGGTGTCCCTGTTCGTTCAACAACTTTCCTTGAAGGCGGTTACGACAGGCAGCCCGACTTCTCGATTGGATTAACCAATACATTCACTTACAAAAATATGTCGCTATCTTTCTTGTTAGACATTAGAAAAGGTGGTGATGTATTAAATGCAACACAACACTTCCTAACCACTTTAGGCTTAAGCACTAATACTTCGGATAGAATGACGCCAAGAATTATTCCTGGAGTATTGCAGGATGGAAGAGAAAACACCGCTAACCCAACAGTAAATAATATTTCTTTCGTTCCTTACTATCAAAACGGTTTTTACTCATCAGTAAGTGAGGAATTGTTTATCGAAAAGGATATTAACTGGATCAGATTGCGTGATGTTACTTTTAACTACAGACTGCCACAAACCTTGCTTAGCAAACAAAAATTTGTTAAAAGCGCAAGCGTATTTGTAACCGGTACCGATTTGTTCTTAATTACAAACTACACAGGTTTAGACCCGGTTGTTAACGGTAATACAGCAGCAGTTGGTGGTTCAGGTGCGGCTGGTATTGATTATGGTAACTTCCCGATGCCAATTGGTTTAAACTTTGGAATTAAGATCGGATTATAATAGAAAAGATTATGAAAAAAATATATTTAATATTGCTAACCGGACTTCTATTCACCGTTAGCAGTTGCAAGAAATATCTGGATGTAAATACCAATCCAAATGCACCACAAACGGTAACAGCAAACTTATATCTGTCGCCAATGATTCACTGGATGGTAACTGCACCACAATATGACGGAAGGTTTATTGGCAGATATACTCAAAACTGGACGTCAACTTCAGCAGGTACAACATGGGATTTACAGGGTTACGATCCGGTTTCGGATAATGGAGCCGAACTTTGGAGAGATGTTTATTGGAGTTTAGGCCAAAACTTGGTTGATATGAACACCAAGGCCGAAGCCGAACAACGATGGGATTTATTAGGCGTTGGTCAGGTTATCAAGGCTTGGGGATGGCAATCGCTGACCGATGTTCATGGAGAAATTATTGTTAAACAGGCAATTGACCCAACTAAATACGTGTTCGATTATGACACGCAGGAATTTGCTTACCAGGAAGTTCAGCGTTTGTTAAACGCTGCTATCGCCAATTTGCAAAGAACTGACGGTGCTGTGGATGCCGCCTTCTTAGGCAAAACGGATTTAATTTATAAAGGCGACCGATCAAAGTGGTTAAAACTGGCCTATGCAATGCTGGCTTTAAATTTAAATCATTACAGTAACAAAGCCAGTTATAAACCTGATGATGTTATTGCTGCAGTTGATAAATCTTTCACCAGCAATGCAGATGATGCGTTAATGGCCTATCCCGGCGTAACCGGTAATGATGACAGAAACTTTTTAGGTCCAACAAGGGGCAACATGCAAACTTACAGACAAACATCATTTATCGTTAATTTGATGAATGGAACGCAGTTCACAGGTGTTACAGATCCTCGGATGAGCCGTATGCTTGCTCCCGCACCGGATGGTGTTTACAGAGGTGTTGTTACCGCAGCCGGAAACGCTTCCTTTGCTGCAAGTCAGTTGCCGAATAACTTTTGGAATTTAGCATCTATTTCAGCGCCACCGGCCAATACTCAGGGAAGATATATTTTCTCTGATAAATGTAAATTGCCGGTAATGACCTATTCTCAGCTACAGTTTATTAAGGCTGAAGCTGCTTTTAGAAAAGGTGATAAAACGACTGCATTAACAGCTTATACAAATGGTGTATCAAGCCACATCGATTTTGTAAATGCCCGAAACATTGAAGATAACCAATCGCCAACGCAGATTACAAGTGCAGAAAAAACAGCTTATTTGAGTTCGCCGTTAATTATCCCTGCAACTGCTGCCGATTTAACTTTGACGCAAATTATGTGTCAGAAATATATCGCTCAATGGGGTTGGGGCCATTTAGAAACCTGGATGGACATGAGAAGATACCATTATACAGATGCAGATCCGGCAACGGGTAAGCAAGTTTATCTGGGTTATGTATTTCCAACAACTTTATATTCAGATAATGCAGGTAAACCAGCTTACAGAATTCGTCCGCGTTACAATTCTGAATATGTTTGGAACCGCACAGCCTTAGGCGTTATCGGTGGTTTAGCAACTGATTATCACACTAAACCAACCTGGATCATTCAACCTTAATTAGCTCGTTATGAAAATAAAATATTTAGGTATACTGGCCGTAACACTGGCATCAGTATTTAGTTTTTCTTGTAAGAAAGACAATTCCATACAAGTGATTGATTTGCCTTTAGATGCTGCAAATAACGCAAGAATTAAGTATTTCAACTTTGCTGCGGGAGCGCCTTCAGTAAACTTTTATGCCAACGGTGTTAAAGTGTCTGGCATTTTAAGTGCCACAGGTGCTGAAAATGCCGCGGGTACAGGTTATGGAGCGGTATATCCCGCATCTAACTATAGCGCAATCGCAGGTGGCACATATAAAATTAATGGTATTATTCCATCAACAGCTACAGCAAATGCAAACGTTTCTATATCAGAAATAAGCCCTGTTTTAGCTAATGGCAAATACTATTCTTTATACACTAGCGGAATTTACAATGCAACCACTAAAACTGCTGAGTCGTTTGTACTGGAAGATGTACTGCCGGCAAGTTCTGCAAGTAACATGGTTTCATATGTGCGCTTTGTAAATGCAATTCCTAACGGAACAGGCCCTATGAATCTGGTTATAAAAAATTCAATTACAGCGGTTGAAATGGTGGTTGCTACTAATGTTGCTTACAAAACGGGATCAGCATTTGTCGCTGTGCCAATTGGAAGCTATGAATTGTACGTAAGGTATCCTGGCTCTTCAACTAATCTTATCTCCAGAAATGGAACAACAAACGGAGTTGTAAGTTTCTTTGGCGGCCGAACCAACACCGTTGGTGCCCGGGGCGACATGACAATAACTTCGGCAACGGCTACTAATAGGCCATTGCTTGATAATACAGCTAACCAATAATTTGGCAAGCAAATGATTTAAAGTCCCGATGCAAATCGGGACTTTTTTGTTAAAACACAGTTTCAAATATTGTATCTTGTTACATTATGAAATTTGCCGGGATTTTATTTATGCTGATATCCTTTTGCATGCAAATAAAAGCGGCAACTTTTACGGTATTAAATAATTCGAATGCAGGTACAGGCTCGCTCAGGCAGGCAATTCTTGATGCAAATACCAACGGAGTTACAGTACAGGATTATATCATTTTCAATATAAACGCACTGGCCGCAGATGATGCGACAATCAGTTTAACGGAGGCGCTTCCTGCACTTACCTCAAACATCATCATCGATGCAACAACGCAACCAACAGCTTTTTTTGGTAGTTCGTCCATTAAAATAAAAATCGTAAGAGCATCAACCGATTTTTATAATGGTTTGGTGATTGAGGGAATTCAAAATATTGAAGTTTATGGCATATGGTTCAGTAATTTTCTTTCACAAACGGGCGTGCCCGCCGATGATCGTAAAGCAGGCATATTTCTTAAGAATGCGACGCACATTATTATCGGCGCACCAAACAAGCGGAACTGTTTTGGAGGAAATTATACTTCAGTTATCTCGCCAACAACACCAAGCAGCCTGAACGACATTACAATCTCAGCCAACATCATTGGTTTAGATCCGGCTGGGTTAACAGTTGCAGGCAACGTTGTTGGCATCGATTTGAGTTACCTGAAAAATTCAACAATAGGAGGCTCAAATGCAAGCTTCGGAAACTTAGTTAGCGGCAATGCAAACGCAATATCGCTCGGCGGTTTAAGCGGCAACATTAACGTTTCTTTCAATGTAATCGGCCTGGATGCTACCAAAACCAAAATTTTTCCTGCAGAGCTTGCTACCGGTATTTTCGCAAACGGTCAAACCGCTTCCCTGATTATAGCAGATAATTACATTGTATCTCAACAAAAAGGAATTATGCTTGATAATGTAAAAAGTGGCTATCAAATAAAGGGGAACAACATCGGTACTGCTTTAGCAAGTCAAAACTTTGGCAACACCAAGTTCGGAATCGAGCTTTATAACTGCGGTGCAGGCGTTATTGGTGGCCGACTAATTTCCGAGCAAAATATAATCGCTTACAATGAACAGGCCATACAGGTAGATTTTTCTTATCCCGTTTCGATTTTGAAAAACAGTATTTTTTGCAACAAGAGATCTGCGATAGAATTTAAAGATTTGCCGGATGGCAAAACCATTACGCCGTCGAAAATCGGTCTGATTACCTCTACCTCTGCATCTGGTGTTTACCTGCCGAATTCGATCGTAGAACTATTTTATGATGATGAATGTCCGGATTGCCAGGGTAAAAATTGGGTTGCAACTTTACAAACAGATGCTAATGGAGCATGGCAATATAACGGGCCGTTAACTGGAGGTATAACGAGTACAGGAACCAATCCTGATGGCGCAACCTCAGGATTTTCGAAACCGCTTATTTCAGATGCATCAAAGAAAATAACCGATGTATTCTGTGCTGCTTCAGATGGTAGCATAACCAATTTGACCATTAGTGATGCGAGTGTTTTCAGTTGGTTTAATTCTTTAGATCAGTTGGTTGGTAATACGAAAGATTTATTTAATGTACCTGCCGGAACTTATTATTTAAAAGCCGGCCAGCCAGGAGGATGCGCTGTTCTATCTGCAAGTTTTACGATCAAAAATATTATTGTCAACTACAAGGTAAAAACAGCGAATATTAAACCTGTAAGCTGTAACGAAAATAATGGTAGTATTTCCATTTTAAGCTACGAAACTGATAAACCAACGGTTTTTAGCTGGACCGATAGCAAAGGCAACGTAGTCGGTAATACAGAAATGCTCGAAAACGTTGCAGGCGGAAGTTATACTTTAACAGCATCAAACGGAAATGGCTGTACAAATGTTGCGGGGGTTTTTAGTGTTGGTATAACCGAACTTCCGGGAATCGATCTTTCGAAAATACAGCAGTCTATCAGTTGCGATGGCAAAACAATAAGTGCCGTAGGAATAAAAATAACTGGAACAACCGATCCCTACACCTATAATTGGCTAAACATTGATGGAGTTTCAGTTTATCGGGGCTTAAATATTGAAGGTGTAAAACCTGATAAATATACATTAGAGGTAACAGACAAGTTTGGCTGTGTTGTCACAAGTGAAAGCATCGATTTTACGCAACTGGAAAGTAAAGTGTTGCAAATCCCCAATACGATAACACCAAACGGAGACGGCATTAATGATACCTGGAAAATTACGGGGGCAACGAATTATCCTGAGGGAGAATTTTCTATATTTAATCGAAACGGCGAAAAGATTTTTCACTCAAAAGGTTATTCTAAAGAATTCGACGGAACGGCTGGCGGCAAACCACTTTCTGTTGGCGTTTATTACTATCTTATTGATTTGAAAACCGATTGCGGCAAGTTGAGCGGAAGTTTAACAATTTTGAAGTAAACAAAAAAGGCGACCATTGGTCGCCTCTCGTAATGTAAATTTCTTTACAATATTTTAAACCCTAAACTCAACTGAAATAAGTTTGGTGTTTGTTTATATTTTCCGCTTTTACTGATGTTTGTTAAGCCTGCTTCATAGCGTAAATCAACAGAAATTGCGCCAACATCTACGCCTGCACCGGCTTGAATACCAAATGCCTGATTTTTGTAATTGTCGAAATCTGTGGCTTGTTGATAGGCAGAACTAAATGTAGAACTGTCATCCAGGATAAGTGACAAAACCGGACCTGCCATTACACGTACGTTTAAGTTTTTACTACCAAATTTAGTTCCTAATAACACAGGAATATCTAAAGTCGTAAATTTTACCTTTCCTTCGGCAGCAATTTCTGTATTACTGTTATTTGTAAAACTGATAAATTTGTTGCCCTTACTGCCGATATACGCTTCGGGCTGTACATAGAAGCTGGCGCCGCCGATGCGGGCCCATGCACCAACTTGATAACCTAACCGGTTTTCTTCGCTGGCGAAATCAGCATTTATTTTTGCAAGGTTTACGCCTGCCTTAATGCCGAGGTTAAACGTTTGAGCCTGGGATGTTACCCAACCAGCGGTTAGGAATACAATTGAGAAGATAAGTTTTTTCATTGTGTTTAAGTTTTTTGAATTGTTTTTTTGAGTATAACGCGGTTTTAACACAATTATCATGCTAAAGTAGAATGGGTTTATCTTTTTTCTATTTTAGATTTCAAAACATATTAATCACCCATAAATATTTTTACTTTTGTAGCAAATCAAATTACAAATGGCAAATTTCCAATTAACAACAGATAACGCAGAGAAAGTTAAAATTAAGTTTTTAAGAAAATATCGTGATCTTGTTGCAGAGCCTTTAGATTTTACACCAGGTAATGAAGATAAATTGGTTGAAGATATTATGCGATTGGTAAAACGCGATCGTACTTATGTAGAATTTACGCTTCAAAAGGCACTTGCCGATACAAAAGGCAACAGACTTTAATCCCGCTCAGGCTATACATCCTTTCAGAAAACTAACGATTAAATTACGCATTTAGCGTTTCTGCCTGTTTTTAATCTTTATCCCTTTTTGTACATTTACGCTGTACAATTCATTAATTAGCTTGCCTGTAAGGTTACATTCCTTACTCAACTGATTTTTAAAATTTAAAGGGATGAAAAAATTCAAACTTCTAATCATAGCTGCTGTTTCCGGCATTGCAATTTTATCCTTTTCTTTTAAAGAAGATCTGTTTTTGGTTTCTAAAAACCTCGATATTTTCGCTTCGTTATACAAAGAAATTAACATCAACTATGTTGATGAAACCAACGCACCTGAGCTTATGAAAACCGGTATTGATGCCATGTTAGAAAGCTTGGATCCTTACACGGAATATGTTCCCGAATCGGAAATTGAAGATTATAAACTAAAATACGTCAGCACTCAATATGGTGGTATTGGTGCGGGAACTATAATAATCGATGGAAAACTTTTTGTTAATGAGGTGAGTGAAGGCTATGCCGCGAACAAATCCGATATTAAGGCAGGAGATCAGGTCGTAAAAATTAATGGTATCGAGATTAAAGGAAAAGATCGTGCACAGATCAGTCAGTTACTCCGTGGACCCAAAGGAACACCGGTGGATTTGGCAATTATTAGGGACGGAAAAGAAATCATAAAAAAAGTTACACGCGAAGAAATAAAACAGCCAAATGTATCATATTACGGAATGGTTGGCGATGGCATTGGTTATATCCGTTTAGATAAGTTTCTCGAAAATTCGGGCCAAGAAGTTAAAGATGCCTTGGTGAGTTTAAATAAAGAAAATCCTAAAGGAATTGTGCTTGATTTGCGAAATAACGGCGGGGGCATTTTGCAGGAGGCGGTTAAAATAGTAAACCTTTTTGTCGACAGAGATTTACTTGTGGTAACTCAAAAAGGTAAAAATGCAGAGAAAACCATCACGTATAAAACTCAGGTTCCACCTGTTTCTCCCGGTGTACCCTTGGTTGTGTTGGTAAACAATAATTCAGCTTCCGCTTCTGAAATTGTTGCAGGCTCATTGCAAGATTTGGACAGGGCAATTGTTATCGGCCAGCGTAGCTACGGCAAAGGTTTGGTGCAGCAAACATTTAACCTTCCGTACAATAGCTTGGTTAAAGTTACTGTTGCAAAATATTATACACCATCGGGCAGGTGTATTCAGAAATTGGATTATGCCCATAAGAATGCTGATGGTATTGCAGAACGCTTTGCCGATTCAACAATAACAATGTACCAAACAAAGGCGGGTAGAAACGTTTATAGTGGAAATGGTGTGTATCCTGATATTGTAGTAGATGCAGTTAAATTAAGTCCGATTACGATTACCATGATTAATAAAAGCATGTTTTTTAATTATGCTAACCTCTATAAAAAAGAAAAACCTGCAGTTGCCTCGGCAAAAACCTTCCAGATCACAGATGCGGATTATGCCGCTTTTGCAAATTCGTTGGCCGATAAAGATTTAAGTTATCAAAGCAGAACAGAAAGATTGTTAACGGAATTACGCTATGAAGCCGATAAAGAAAATAAAACTGCCGAAGTTAAGGCCGATCTGGAAAATTTGAAAAACAAGTTGATCTCTGCAAAAAAGGCTGATCTGGCTAATCATAAGGCGGAGATAAAAAGAGTATTGGAAACGCAGATTGTGAGTCGATATTTCTATGAGAAAGGTAGAATTGAACAAAGCTTTCAGTATGATAGGGAGTTGGCTGCAGCAAAGTCAGTCTTCAGCAATCAAACCCAAATGCTCGCTATTTTGAAAGGTGATGGCAACTATAAAGTTATCGGTAAGCCTGTTAAAGAAACTGCAACTATAGATTAATCTAAATTATTTCATGAAAAAACTTTTATCGGCGGTAATGCTTTGCTTACTTTTCTCGGGTTTAAATGCACAGCAATATACACCCTCTTCGGCAAATTTAAAACAAAGAGAATGGTTTGCAGACGCCCGTTTCGGGCTGTTTATCCATTGGGGGCCGTTCAGCATTCCCGGTAACGGCGAATGGGTGATGAATAACCAAAAGATAACAGTTAAAAATTACACCCGCTTAGAGAAATTTTTTAACCCCGTTGATTTCGATGCCGCCACATGGGTTAAAACGGCAAAAACTGCGGGCATGAAATACATCACGTTGATTACCAGGCATCACGATGGCTTCAGCATGTGGGATACTAAGTATTCCGATTTCAACATTATGAATACGCCTTACAAGAAAGACATTGTTAAGATGATGGCTGAGGAGTGCCATAAACAAGGCATAAAACTTTTTCTTTACTATTCCTTGCTGGATTGGCGTCGGGAAGATTATCCTCACGAAACGGGTAAAACAGGGCAGTTTAGCGGTCGTAAAGGACATGGCGATTATGCAAGTTATCTTCAGTTTATGAAAAATCAGCTTACAGAATTACTAACCAATTATGGCGAGATAGGAGGGGTCTGGTTCGACGGGCATTGGGATCAAACTGCGCCTGAAGGTGCTGCGGACCGAAGTTCGCGTATTGATTGGAAGTACAATGAAATTTACGAATTGATACATAAAATTCAACCACAGTGTCTGATCGGGAATAACCATCACCTATCGCCTTTTCCGGGAGAAGATTTTCAAATGTTTGAACAAGATTTACCCGGCGAAAACAAATCCGGCCTAAGTTTTCAGGAAGCAAGCAATCATTTACCTTTAGAAGCCTGCATCACGATTAATGGCTCTTGGGGTTTTAGTTTAACAGATACCAGCTATAAAAGTAAAACTGAATTAATACACACCTTAGTTAAATCAAGCAGTTTGGGTGCTAACCTATTGCTTAACATCGGACCAATGCCAAATGGCGAAATCCAGACTGAATTTATCGAACGTTTAGGTGGTATGGGTGAATGGTTGAAAATTTATGGTGAAAGTATTTATGGCACAGAAGCAGGGTTTATCAAGCCTCAGCCTTGGGGAAGCGTAACCCAAAGAGACCGTAAAATTTATGTGCACATTCTCGACAGCAAGAATGCTTCTGTATCGTTTGATAACTTTCGGTTCAAGAAAATTACTAAAGCTTATTTGTTAAAAGACGGGTCAAAAGTTAAATTTAGTTTAAAAAAGGATTCCGCAACCATAACAACAGGCTTTGCTAATAACGAAATCGATAATGTAATCGTACTCGAGGTTTCCAAATAAAGTTTGCATCAAATCAATTCTAAATGAAAAAGTAAATCGATTTAGCGATAATTTACTTTCTTTGTGCTGCTTAAAAATAAACCTGCAATGAGAAAAATTCTTGTCCTTTTATTAGCCTGCTTTAGTTTCTTTGTTAACGCTCAGCAACGTTATGAATTAAATTCTGGCTGGCTTTGCGCCAATGTTAAAGATGTAAGCTCTACAGGTACTCAAATATCAAATCAGCGATTTGCATTGAGCAATTGGATGAATGCTACTGTTCCGGGTACGGTTTTAACTACAATGTTAAACAACAAAAAGGTTCCCGATCCTTTTTACGGAATGAACAATGAAAAAATTCCTGATGTTTATAAAACAGGTAACGATTATTACACGTATTGGTTTGTTAAAGATTTTCAGGAAAAAGCCCTGGGTAATGAGCAGGTTTGGCTTCAATTCAGGGGGATTAATTACAAAGCCGAAGTTTATCTTAATGGCAAAAAAGTAAATCCAAGCGTTGTTGAAGGGATGCATCTGCGTTCTCAATTCAACATTACGAAATTGCTTTCTCCGACAGGAAAAAACAGATTGGCAGTTATTGTTTATCCACCCGATGTGGTTGGAAACCCTAACGGTGGCCAAGGTGGCGATGGAACAATTGCAAAAGGGTTAACCACGCAATATACAGCGGGTTGGGACTGGATTCAGCCGATACGAGATCGGAATACAGGGATTTGGGATAAGGTAACCATCGAGAAAACACAAGGCATTAACCTGCAAAACCCACACTTTGTTACCCTTGTACCGGGTAAACGCCAGGTAAAGGGAAAACAAAACCCTGCGATCATCAAGGTATCTGTTGAGGTAGAAAACCCGACGGATAAAGCCATTGCAGGGACGCTGCAGTATCAATTAGGCGGACAAACAGTTCAAAAACAAGTCACCATTAAGGCGAATCAAAATATCGAAGTCTCATTTCCAAACCTGATCCTTCAAAACCCAGAATTATGGTGGCCGAACGGCTACGGTGAACAATATCTTTATGATGCGAATATTAAGTTCATCAGCAACGCAAAAACCTTAGATAAGGAAAATCTGAAAGTTGGCATTCGCCAGATCGATAATATTTGGAATGAGCAAACCAAAAGTATGGGTGCTTATGTAAACGGCCAAAAAATATTCATTAAAGGTGGAAACTGGATTATTTCTGATGCCATGCTTCGTTTCAGCGATGCCCGATACGATGCCGAAGTTCGTTACCATAAAGATATGAACCTGAATTTGATTCGGATTTGGGGTGGCGCAATTCTCGAGCGGCCTGAGTTTTACAACGCCTGCGACAAGTACGGACTGTTGGTTTTTCAGGATTTTTGGTTTAGTGGCGATTGTAATGGCAGATGGGTTGACCCGATGAAGAAAGAAGACCAGTGGACAAGGCGGAAATACCCGGATAACCATAAATTGGTTCTAACGGCAATCGAAGACCAGGTGAAGATGATTAGAAACCACGCTTCATTAGCTTTTTGGTGTGGTGGAAATGAAATTACGCCACCCGATGATATTCTTCAGCCGTTAAAAAACGACATACTGCCTCGCTTAGACGGCACACGCATACTTTTTGATTTTTCGAACAGCGATGAAATGTCGTTTAACTCAATTGGCGGCAACGGCGATGGCCCATACGGTATCCAAAATCCAGTTAGTTTTTGGTCTGCGAAAACCTTCCCTTACAATTCAGAAGTTGGTTCTGTTGGTGTCGGCGATTATGAGTCGCTCGACAGATTTATTCCCAAGGAAAACATGATCGCACCTCAATTTAAACTGAAGCCCGATTCCGTTTGGGATTATCATAAATATATTGGCTATGATGAACATATCGATCCTTATGGCAAAGCTAAGGATGCTAAGGATTTTGCGATGAAAGCACAGCTGGTTAATTATGATCAATACAGAGCGCTTATGGAAGGTTTTTCAGCACATATGTGGGATTGGTACACGGGTTCTATAATATGGAAAACTCAAAACCCGTGGACTGCAATGCGTGGCCAGATGTACGACTACTACCTCGACCCAAATGCATGTTTATACGGTTTAAGAAAAGGAAGTGAACCACTTCATGTAATGATGAACCCCTTAGACAGCATGGTAACCGTGGTTAACAATGGCTTTACACAGCGTGACAACCTAATGGTGCAAGCGAAGGTTTACGATATGGATGGAAAAGATTATTTCTATTCGCAGGTATTTAATTCCATTGGCCCCTCATCGGTGCGCCGGTTTTTTCCTTTAAATGATTTTTTAAAGAAACTTGATAAAAAGGAAGGTGTCTTTGTGTCCTTAAGGATTCTCAATGGAAATCAACAAATTTTGAGCGAGAATTTGTATTGGTTACCTTCTAAAGACGGACAATATAAGGGATTACAAAAAATGAAATCCGTTTCGCCGAAAGTTGAGGCTGTAGAAAAAGTTAAAGGAAAAGTATTGGTAACGTTGAGCAACAACAAAGACAATCCCGTAGCGTTCTTTAATCGAATCGCATTGATTGATGCTGTATCCGGGAAGCGAATTTTACCCGCTTTTTATGATGACAATTACATCAGCATTTTGCCCGGTGAAAGCAAAATAATAACAGTTGAATACACCGGAAAGGAAAAAACGGCCGTTGAAGTTTACGGCTGGAATGTTGAAAGAAGCAGGGTAGAAGTGAATTAATTTCTCAATTAGTCGTTATTGCAATTCACGAAACAATCTTATGTAGTATTGAGATTGCTTTGGTACTTCGCAACAACATGACATGACTTATAAAATCGAAAAAGGCGATACTGTCTCCAGTATCGCCTTTTCAAATTATATTTTCATTGTCTAACTCACTCCGTGGAGTTTAACTTTTAAGCCATCCATGTTGTTGTTTAGCTGTAACTGACAAGCCAAACGGGAGTTAGGTAACAAATCGGGCAAGGTATCTAACATTGCATATTCATCATCCGTCATTTCATTCAGCTTTTCTTCGCCCTCCAAAACATCTACACAGCAAGTTGCACACAAAGCCATTCCGCCACAGGTTGCTAAAATATCATATTCAGATGCTTTTAAAAATTCCATCAAACTCAAGCCCATATCTGTCGGCGCTTCGTGAGGTGTAACAGAACCATCCGGCTCTTGCATATATATTGTAATGTTGTTCTCCATTTGCTCGCTTTTATCGATTGCAAATATAAAATAAACTACTTAAAATTCTGAAACTCCATTTACCGTTGTGTACTTCATTGTGTATTTTACACCCGGATTCATGTACGAATAAGCACTATGGCTCATTAAGGCCGCTTCATGGAAGCCACAAAGAATCAATTTCAGCTTATTAGTGTAAGTATTAATGTCGCCGATTGCGTAAATGCCCGGTATGTTTGTCGAATAATCATCAGTATTTACTTCGATAGCACTCTTGCTGATGTTTAAGTTCCAATCTTCGATTGGGCCTAGTTTCGGACTCAAACCGAACAACGGTATTAAGTGGTCGGCCTCTACAATTGATTTCTCCATTGTACGGTTTTGTACAATTTCCACTTGCTCTAACTTATCAGTTCCGTGAACAGCATGTAAATTACTGTTTAAAACAAGGTTGATTTTGCCACTCTCAGCCAATGCCATAACTTTAGCAACGGAATCGGGTGCCCCGCGGAAACTCTCACTTCGGTGAACCAAAGTTAACTCAGAACAAACCTCGGCAAGATAAATTGTCCAGTCGAGCGCTGAATCTCCACCACCGGCAATAACCATTTTCTGATCGCGGTATTTCTCCGGATCAAGAATCATGTAGTTTACACCTTTACCGTTCTCGAAGTTTTCAAGATTTTCTACAGCAGGTTTACGGGGTTCGAAACAACCTAAACCACCGGCTATAACCACAACTTTGGCTTCGATAACAGTGCCCATATTCGTCGTTAAAACGAAATCTGCTTCACCGCGTTTTTCTAAGCCTTCAATACGCTCACCTAAAGTAAATGTAGGGTGGAAAGGTTTTGCCTGCTCCATCAAATTATCGACAAGCTCTTGAGCCAATACCGATGGATAACCCGGAATATCGTAAATCGGTTTCTTAGGGTAAATTTCAGACAGCTGACCGCCTACCTGTGGAAGGTAATCAACTAAATGGCAACGCATTTTTAATAAACCGGCTTCAAAAATGGCAAATAAACCAACCGGACCTGCGCCTATTACGGCTATATCAGTAGAGATCATTCAAAAAAATTTAATGCAAAGTTACAAAATAAACCATTATCAAAATCCTTATTTAGAAATGTTCCGAATAATTTTGCAAGGTCATAATATTCAGTATTTTGTATGCCTAACGCTAACCAAAAGCAACAGTTAAAAGTTTTAGCGTCTTTTAAACAAATTATAATTGGTCTATAGATTTGATAGAAATTAATGCATAGACCAATTCATCCCCAGATTTTTAAAAACGAAACTCCAAATATCTGCTGCTTCTTCGATAAGTTTTGCGGTAGGTTTTCCGGCGCCATGCCCGGCATTTGTTTCAATTCTAATCAAAATCGGATTTTCGCCTTTATATTTTTCTTGTAAGGCAGCCGCAAACTTGAAGGAATGTGCAGGCACCACGCGGTCATCATGGTCTGCCGTAGTAATTAACGTTGCAGGATAATCAACATCCGTTTTGATGTTGTGCAATGGGGAATATTTAATCAAGTAGTCAAAATCTTCTTTTTCGTCGCTGCTGCCATATTCTACCACCCAACCCCAACCAACGGTAAATTTATGGTAGCGCAGCATGTCCAGAACACCTACAGCCGGTAAGGCAACTTTAAATAATTCGGGTCGCTGTGTCATGCAGGCTCCAACTAAAAGTCCGCCGTTAGAACCGCCGGAAATCGCAATTTTAGATGGATTTGTGTATTTCTTTTTAATCAGATACGCTGCCGCGGCTATAAAATCGTCAAATACGTTTTGCTTTTTCTCAAGCATTCCGGCTTTATGCCACGCCTCACCATATTCGCTTCCGCCACGTAAACTCGGTTGCACATAAATTCCTCCATGTTCTAGAAACAACATTCTCGATAAACTAAATGCAGGCGTTAAAGACACTTGAAAACCACCGTAAGCATATAAAAAAACTGGGTTGTCACCATTAAGTTTAATCCCTTTCTTATGAACAATAAACATTGGCACTTCTGTTCCATCTTTAGACGGATAGAAAACCTGATTGGTTTCATAATTCTCTGTGTCAAATTTTAGTGCAGATTTTCTATAAAGCGTTGATTCCCCTGTTTCAATATGGTAATGGTAAGTTGTTCCGGGTGTGGTAAAATTGGTGAAGGAGTAGAAAAACTCCCGGTCATCTCTAAAACCTCCAAAGCCGCTAACCGTACCAATATCAGGTAGTTTCACTTCTCTGATTTTTTTTCCTGTTACATCGAACTGAATAATATTTGTAGCGGCATCTTTCAGATAAGAGGCCCATAAAAAGCCGCCTCCTGAACTGACATCTTCCAACGGTAATTTAGATTCAGGAATAATTTTCAGCCAGTTTTTCGGCTCCGGATTTTTCGGATCAATCAGAACAACTTGCTTATTCGGGGCATCTAAATCGGTATTTACCAGAAGTTTATCGTCTGCATTATTTATAACACTATGGTTATTTTCGAAACCTGTTACCAACAAAGATATTTTGCCGTTAGGATCTTTTAGATCCTGTACATATAACGCATTTCCCGATGTCCCCGCACTCGCATATATGATCAGAAATTTTTCGTCTTCTGTAACATCTGCACCAAAATAAAGGTTAGGATTTTTGGTGTCTTCAAAGATTAATTTATCAGCACTTTGTTGCTCGCCGAGTTTGTGGAAATACACTTTTTGAAATTTATTCGCCGCCGAAAGTTCCATGCCTTTTGCAGGTTCATCATACTTGCTGTAATAAAAGCCATCACCTTTCCAGGCAGCGCCTGAAAATTTTGTCCACTTCAACTCATCAGTCAATTTCTGTTTTGTGGCAATTTCCATCACATAAATGTTGCTCCAATCAGAGCCCGATTCTGCAACAGAATATGCTAAATATTTTTTATCATGAGAAAAACCCAATATCGAAATAGAAGCGGTTCCGTCTTTTGTAAACGAGTTCGGGTCTAGAAAAACTTCTTCCTTCCCATTTAAACCCTTTTTTATAAACCAGACACTTTGGTTTTGCAGGCCATCGTTTTTCGTAAAAAAATAATACTCACCCACCTTAAACGGAGCTGTTTCTTTTGGGTAATTCCAAATTTCCGTTAAACGTTTTTTAATGTCCTCACGATAGGGAATTTGGCTAAGGTAATTTTGGGTGACCTTATTTTCCGCATCAACCCAATCTTTAGTTTCTGCAGAAGTATCATTTTCCAGCCAGCGATAAGGATCGGCTATCGTAGTGCCGAAATAGTTATCGGTGGTAGAATCTTTTTTTGTTTCAGGATATGTCATTAAAATAATTTTTTCTGCAAGTTTTACCTTGCGTGCCAGCGAAAAATGCTTAGCGCAAATTACCCCAATAAGATTTGGTTTTTCATATCGCAAGAATTTTATTTACCAATATATGTTTTTTACGTTCTTACGGTTGGTTTTGCCTTTGCTCTTTAGTCTTTCAACTTTTTTGCGTTACCTTTGAAATTGCACATGAGTAAGAACATTTATTTCGCTTCCGATTTCCATTTAGGCACCCCGAACTATGCCGACAGCCGTGCCCGTGAGGAACGCATTGTCAGCTGGCTTAATTTTATCGAACCAACCTGCTCAGAGCTGTTTTTAATGGGCGATATTTTTGATTTTTGGTTTGAGTATGAAAAAGTAATTCCTAAAGGTTTTATTCGTTTGCAGGGAAAATTAGCCACAATGGCCGATTCAGGAATTAAGATTTATTTCTTTAAGGGCAACCACGATATGTGGGTTCGCAATTACTTTACCGAAGAAATCGGGCTGCAGATTATAAGTGATGAGATGGTTATGGAGCGTGGCGGGAAGAAGTTTTATCTGCATCATGGCGATGGCTTAGGCCCGGGTGATAATAAATACAAATTTCTACGGAAAATTTTCAGAAGCCCGCTTTGCCAATGGCTTTTCGCCCGTTTGCATCCGAATTTGGGTATCGGGATAGCAACCGGGTGGAGCAGACATAGTAGAGCTTCAAGCAATCCGGAAGAGGTGTTCTTTGGAATCGACCATGAGTGGTTGGCAATTTATTCTAAAGAAGTTTTACAACAAGAACATTTCGATTATTTTATTTACGGTCATAGGCATTTACCAATGGATTTGGATTTAGGCAATGGAAGCCGATATGTTAACACCGGGGAGTGGCTCAGGTACAATTCTTATGCGGTTTTCGATGGTTCGAATTTAAAGCTCGAATATTACAAGCCATAATTTGTTCATTTTTTGAAAAGCAAAACCGGTGCAATTATTAAGGTTGGCCGGGCTTTACATTGTAGTCCCGATTAGAAAAAAATCGGGAGCTGCCATTTCAATCCCGTTTAAATCATTCAGCCATTACTATTGTTAACGGTGTCTGTGCCTATAGCATTGGTATATGGGTTTTTTTCAACCATTAAATCTAAACCTGATAGTACGAATGCCGATTTTTCTTCGGCAGTAGGGATAGCAGGACTGAAGGCTGCCATATTTTACCGAACCGATCATTTCCAAAATCTGTTTATAAACTGAAGATTTTCCATTCAAAACTAATTCAGCTTTTTTACTTATTTTTGCGTTTCCTTAATTTTTGGTTAACACCAGAATAGGAGCATTTCAATTTCAATAATAATATGTTAGATAAATTAGAGGCAATTAAGCAGCGTTGGGAAGATGTAGAAGAGCAATTGAGCAATCCTGATGTAATTCAGGATATGAAACGTTTTGCGGCTTTAAACAAAGAATATAAAGATTTGGGCAAAATTGTAGACGAATACAAAATCTACAAAAATGTAATGAGTAATATCGATGCCAACAAAGAAATTTTGGCGGTAGAAAAGGATGCGGAGATGCGTGACATGGCGAAAGAAGAACTCGATTTGCTTTTGAAACAGCAGGAAGAAATGGAAAGCAACATTCGTTTAATGTTGATTCCGAAAGACCCTGAAGATGCTAAAAACGCTGTGTTTGAGATTCGCGGTGGTACCGGAGGCGATGAGGCGGCTTTGTTTGCAGGTGATTTGTACCGTATGTATACCCGTTACTTTGAAACTAAAGCGTGGCGTGTAGAAACAGTTGATGTTACTGAAGGAACCGCAGGCGGCTATAAAGAGGTTATCTTAAAAGTTAGCGGCGATGATGTTTATGGTCAGTTAAAGTATGAAAGTGGCGTACATCGCGTTCAACGTGTTCCTGACACCGAAACACAGGGGCGTGTGCATACATCAGCTGCTTCGGTAGCGGTTTTGCCCGAGGCAGAAGAAATTGATTTGTACATTAATCCTGCCGATATCGAACTGCAAACATCACGTTCGGGCGGTGCAGGCGGACAAAACGTAAATAAGGTTGAAACGAAAGTACAGTTAACGCATAAACCATCGGGTATTGTTGTAGTTTGCCAGCAAGAGCGTTCGCAATTGGGCAACCGCGTTATTGCAATGGAGATGCTGCGTAGTAAATTATACGATATCGAATTACAGAAGAAAAATGGAGATATTGCAGCCAAACGTAAAACGATGGTATCAACCGGAGACCGTTCGGCTAAGATCAGAACTTACAATTATCCGCAAGGTCGTGTTACCGAACACCGCATCGGATTAACGATGTATAACCTTCCAACCATCATGGATGGAGACATTCAGGAGATTATTGATGCACTTCAGTTTGCTGAGAATGCTGAGAAGATGCAAGAAGGCGCTGTTAATTAGCGACTTATAATTATTTTAAAAAAAAGTTTGCAGATAACGATATTGTCTCTATATTTGCAACCTCGAAAGGGGAAAGAGGTTTGAACTTTTAAAAAGTAAACAAAACGGAGTGGTAGTTCAGCTGGTTAGAATGCCTGCCTGTCACGCAGGAGGTCGCGGGTTCGAGTCCCGTCCATTCCGCAAAAAAGCCTTAACTTGAAAAAGTTGAGGCTTTTTTTGCCCCTCTTTAAGAGCGGATCGATTCCGTAGCTCAGCTGGTAGAGCATTACACTTTTAATGTAGTGGTCCTGGGTTCGAATCCCAGCGGGATCACAAAAAGCCTTACAGAAATGTAGGGCTTTTTTGTGTTTAAAGTTTTCAGTTTATTAGAAAAGATAAGCTTTGAAGCGAATTAGCACAGTTCGAAGCTGGGAGAACATCAAGAGGGAATATAAAACGACATTCCCGCACTTAAAGTTTATCTAACTTAAAGTAACCTAAATGTATTTCATCCTCAGGGAGTCCTTCGGCAACATCAATTTGAATGTGGTATTTCTCCTTTTGTTTTGAATCTAAAATATCTTCAATTCTGTAAATATCATCAACGTCAATGCCATATTTTTCGTCGATGTGGGAGTTTGCACCTTTAATAGAATTTGTTTTAAAGAAAACAGTTTTTTTAGCTTCCTGGACGGCATGCGCCCGATCTGCATTAACGCTTAAAACGATATAGTGCTGTTCTTCTAACTTGTTCGACTGGTAGCCACCAAGATTAATGAAGAATAATTTATTTACAGATGGTAAATCAACCTCGGTACGGGGAACAATCTTAACGGAATACCCAGCCACATGATTCACTTCACGCCAACCATCTACATGGATGCTGGCCCCTGCTTCGGGCCAAAAGGCTTTAATTTGCGGAACAAGTTCTTTTAATGATGAAGCAATCCCAAAAAAATAATCGTGTTGTTCTACATTTCTCTTGGGTGCTTTAGAACCCAGTAACAGCATAAAAAGTTTCGGTACAGCAGTTTGATCGTCGTTCATTGCATTAAATTCGTGAATCATGTGTATTTAACAAGTTTAAGGCATATCGGTTTTTAATAAAGTTTTAACAATCCGGGCCGAAGCTGCTTCGCAAAAATCCAGTCCTGAATAATCAGGGTTGTAGCCGCCTATATAAGGCACAGCCATTATGTAAATCCTTTCGTTCAAGGCATCGTAATTATCTACCACCTGAAAGTTATCATTAATTGTAATTCCAGGAACGATTAAATAATAATTTCCTTTCTCATCCTTGGTAATTTTATCTTCGCCGCTTTCAAAAGCATTTTTACCTTCAGCTGCATCTTTGAATTTTAGCTTCGCCGGACTTACCGTTCGTTTGCTTAACAAACTTTTATAAGGGAGTTCTTTGTATGATAAATGCGGTTGGCCCACACAATCTACAAATGTGTTGAACCTAACAGCTTGTTTTTGATTTTGCTCATCAGTATAATGATAAATTGCACCACCATCCTGATGAGGCTCTTCTTTACTGTCTTCACCTACTGATATAAGATCTAAAATTCCTGCTTCATTTAATGCCAGCATTTCTTCTACAGAACTTTGAGGCACAAATGCAATTACAATAGATATTAAAGGCATTAAGGTTTTTTGCAGTCGTTTCATATCTTCTGCAGAAAAATGTTTTGCCGGATAGTTCATCGCAAAACTTAGTACAGCCAACATCTCTTTCCAATAAACGGATTCCTTCCTTTTAATCGACTTTTCGGCTTCGGTGTATTCTGCTTTAAAAAGTTGAAAAGGATCCAGTTTTTCCCTCAACTCCATCATTAGAGAAACAAAATCCTCTATGCTCATATCTTTAATCCGATCGTAAAACTCAGGTTCTTTATCCTTCAACATCTGCTTAAAGTTTCGGTCGAACACATAATCGAGAGATAAAAATCCATCATTCGCCGCTTGATTCTCTTTCATCTCTTCTTCACTTAAAACCGAGTCTTTTAGCAAATGTGAATCTTCCAGATGGAATCTTATTGCCGGTAACATGCCGCTGCGTGAATGCATTATCAACCTAAACCCGTCGCTATCCTGTTCCGGTGTGTACGTAAGTTTCCCCGCATCGTTAACACTGAACTTGCCGTTGTGTCTTGCAAGCGTTCTTATGGCATCTATTGCTGTTAACGAAGAACCTTTTATTGCCACAGGATGATTTACTTTAAACTGCAGTTTTGAGGGCGGATAAGGTGAATCGAAATAGTGTGGTATTTTACCCTCATATTTTTTCGGCCATTTGTGTCCGGTGCAGATAATTATGTTGTCATACAGAAATTCAAATCCATCGGTCAATTTTATTCCTACTTTATCATTTTCCGGATAATCGATAATATCTGCAACCTCTTTATTCAGGTAAATTTCAGTAAGGATTCCCTTGTTTTCTGCTTGCTCTTTCAAAAGTGCAAATTGTGCAGAAAGATACTGCCCGAAAAGTAGTCTGGGCATTACTTTAAAGTCATTAAATTTATCGGGATTTATATTAAAACGATCTAATGTTTCTTGCGGAAGCGTTTTAATCCATTCGGAAACAGGTGTTACCAGCTCAGGAATTTCATTGCCCGAAACATTCGTGATGTGCTCATCATTTGCTCCGTATTTGCTATAAGGCATACCTGCACCAAGCTGATGGTTTTTCTCGAAAATATCTATACTTATATTTGTTTCGTCTGAATCTACAAGTCTCTTAAACATGAAAAGACCGCTCGGGCCTCCTCCCGCTATGGCAATGGTTTTATGATTTTTCAACAGTTAGGGTTTAATTTTGAAATTGTTTCTATTCAACCTTTTTTAATGGCAAATGTTTTAAGCTTTTACATGCAGTGCTTTGATTTGTTAGGTGTTTAAAATAACATTGATGCAAAGGCGTAATTAAAGATTAATTATGAAGCTGAAAGAGACTTAATCTACCCCTTTTACACTGTTAATCTACTTTTTTAGAAATAATTATAATCCGGGCAAACAAGTGCGAAATTTTACTGTTTCCTATGCTCGTCGGGTTCTTTAGTTTATAAATCTCACGAGTAAGGATAATTATGGATCAAGGCAGAACTCAAGTTCAGGTGAAAGCAACAAATAGAATGATGGCGACATTTCTCATTGCCATGCTGGTTTTTATTTCGTTAACTTATGCGTTCAACATTATAGAAACCAAATCTCTTTGGGTGCAGAAAATCGAACAAAAAATTATGGCAAAAAATCATTGAATTTATCAGCTAATAAACTAATTTATAGCCTTGCCCTCGTATACTGATAATAAAAACTGAAGGATCATCTTTTACAACTAAAGCCAGGAGTAAAAAAAAAGGCAGGGAAAATATCCCTGCCTTTATACAATTATTTACGTTTTTAGCAGAAGAGTTCTTGCTCATCTCTGTTTTCAGTTGGAATTTTCTTTAAAAAGTCATCAAATGATGAACCTGCGTTATCAGAGTAAATTCCGTAAGCGTCTAAAATGTAACCCAGCTCTTTATCCTTATCCTCTGTAATGTAAAGTACAGAATTATCTCCCGGGTCAGAATCGCCTTCAAAGCGATATGTTTTTACAATTGTTAAATCTTCGGGCTTATAGATTTTGCCTGTCATGCTTTGCATTTTGCCGTGATCAGTTATTTTTAATTCATTATCTTTTCCTTTCAGCCTCAGTTTCTCTAAAATTTGACTCAAAGTATTCATTGCAATTGGCCGTTCCATAGTTTTATGATTTTTAGTATTAGTTAAACAAGCCCCGGCGCAAATGGTTTTGCTGTTTTTATTATAGCTAAAACTAAATGATTATCAATCTGTTCATTATAAAACAAAATTTTTTATACTATGAAAAGATATCTTTTAGCATTAGTTGTTGCAGGCGTTGGGTTATTAAGTGCTTGTACCAAAACGGAAAAGGAAATTGCATCTGCCACCCTTGCAGAAACTGCAGATAACTCAAAAACAATCGGTACCGCGAAATTTTATGAGTTAAGCGACGGCAAAATAAAGATGGATTTGGAAATAAATTTTGCAGCCCGAGCAGACAGTAATGTTGCGGTTCACTTTCACGAACATGGCGATTGTGGCAATATGGGCGAAAATACCCACGGCCATTGGAATCCGACCAAAGAAAATCATGGTAAATGGGGATCGGCAACATACCATTCAGGTGATATCGGAAACATTATGCTGGACAGCAAAGGGCATGGAACGGTATCTGTTACCACAGATAGATGGACTGTAACTCAAGGCGATGTAAAGAATATAATTGGTAGAGGAATAATAGTTCACGGCGGCACAGACGATTATACGACACAGCCAACAGGTAATTCCGGGCCAAGAATAGGCTGCGGTATTATCGACGCGGTTAAATAATTTACTGTCATAATTTTTAAGTGAGGCGATTTAAGAAATTTCATCGCCTGTTTTATGTAATCGCTTGCTAAATGCCATCATGGTTTAAAAACCTAAACAATATGGCAAATATCGAAAATACCGGTAACAGCAAGGCTGTAAAAGGTAGAACTGGAAAAGCAACTCCAAAGGTAGATCTTACCGCAATGGTAGATCTGATGTTTCTGCTTACCGCATTTTTTATGCTAACAACAACATTAGTTGAATCAAAAGCGGCTGATGTTTCAAAACCTATCCCTACTGGTGTGAGGGCGCCTTATCCCGCATCGAGAACCATGACAGTGGTGTTAGCGAAAAACGCTCAGGCTGCGTACTATATGGGAGAAGTTGATAAAGCGTTAATCGAAACGTGCAGTTTAGCTGAAATTGAAAACCAACTTGCCAAAAATAAATTGCTTGTTGCAAAAGCTAATGGCTATAAGGCCGAGAAGTTTATGATTGTGATTATAAAACCGACCAAAAATTGCAGCTACAAAGATTTTATTGATGTAATAGATGAGATTAAAATAGCAGGTGTAACATCTTATGCAATTGATGATGAAAATATTTCTGACCGGGAAAGCAATTTCCTAATTGCAAAAGGCTTATAATACAAAATGCCCCGATCTGTTAAAAATCGGGGCATTTCTATATCTGGTTATTACTTATATACCAAAAGCAGTTTTAACTTTATCTACGAAATCCAATTTCTCCCAGGTAAATAATTCTACACTTACATTTTTTTCTTCGCCATTTGGGGTTCTGAAAGTCTTGTTAACCGTCTCAGGCTTTCTTCCCATGTGTCCGTAAGCTGCAGTTTCACTATAAATAGGGTTTCTCAATTTCAAACGCTGCTCAATAAAGTAGGGGCGCATGTCGAAAATTGATTCTACTTTTTTGCTGATTTCGCCGTCAGTTAGATTCACTTTCGAAGTGCCATAAGTAACAACATTTATAGATGTCGGTTTCGCAACACCAATTGCATAACTCACCTGAACAAGAATTTCATCAGCAACGCCTGCAGCCACTAAGTTTTTTGCAATGTGACGGGTTGCATAGGCTGCACTTCTATCTACCTTACTAGGATCTTTACCTGAAAATGCACCACCACCATGAGCACCTTTTCCGCCATATGTATCTACGATAATCTTTCTGCCGGTTAAACCTGTATCTCCATGCGGACCGCCGATTACGAATTTTCCTGTCGGATTGATGTGATAAGTGATCTGATCATTAAACAAATGAGCATATTGAGGATATTTGGCTTTAATTCTAGGAATTAAAATCGAGATCAGATCAGATTTTATTTTCGCTAACATCGTTGTCTCTTCATCAAAATCATCATGCTGTGTAGAAATTACAATTGCATCAATTCTTTGTGGTTTATTATCATCAGAGTACTCTAAAGTAACCTGCGATTTAGCGTCAGGGCGTAAATAAGTAATTTCAGAATTTTCTCGTCTTAAATTAGCAAGCTCAATTAAAAGCGCATGAGATAAATCTAATGCCAGTGGCATGTAATTCTCTGTCTCGTTAGTGGCGTAACCAAACATCATTCCCTGGTCGCCTGCACCTTGTTCTTCTTTAGTCTTTCTGTCTACACCTTGGTTAATATCTTGAGATTGTTCATGAATAGCAGATAAAATGCCGCACGAATTAGCCTCAAACATATATTCACTTTTTGTGTAGCCAATTTTTTTGATTACATCACGTGCAATCTGTTGCACATCAAGATAGGTTTTCGATTTTACCTCGCCGGCTAAAATAACCTGGCCGGTTGTAACGAGCGTTTCACAAGCTACCTTCGATTCAGCATCAAAAGCTAAAAAGTTATCAATTAAAGCATCCGAAATTTGATCGGCAATTTTATCAGGATGGCCTTCAGATACAGATTCTGATGTAAATAAATACGACATTTATTAAATAAATTAAGATGAAAATAAACAATTTAATAAGTGCTAATGTTTCCTGTAAACAGGTTGAATATGTATTAGGAAGGTATTAGCACTTTTTTTTGAGTGGTTGCAATCCCGCTTCAATTAAGAAACATCGCAAATCAGTCCACTTTAACGCTGCAAAATTAGCATATTTTCTTTATTTCAAAAATTATAGATTATTTTGTACCCTCATTCTCAAGCTTTGCAAATCAAAATCAATATTCTATTTATTATTAATCCTATCTCTGGTGGGAAGGCTAAATCTACCATTCCAACGCTTATTGATAAGTATTTGGATAAAGAAAAGTTTAATGCCAACTTTAGAATTACCGAGTATATAGGCCATGCAACAGAAATTGTTGAGGAAGCCGTTAATAAGAATTTTGACATAATTGTGGCAGCAGGTGGCGATGGAACCATTAATGAAGTTGCTGCAAAGGTGTTGGAGCATAAAAAAATAATGGGCATAATTCCATTAGGTTCAGGTAATGGATTGGCCCGGTTTTTAAATATTCCACAAAGAAACCTAAGAGATGCAATTCTTGTCATAAATAAGTTAAAAACCGATAAAATTGATACAGCAACTTTTAACGATAAATGTTTTTTTAACCTTGCGGGAGTAGGTTTCGATGCGCACTTAAGTTCATTGTTTTCAAAAGACAAAAAAAGAGGCTTAGCAGGCTACCTAAAACTAAGCTTCACCGAAGTTTTTAATTATAAAGATGAGTTTTATATTATCAATATTGATGGTGTAGAATACAAGAGAAAAGCGTTTGCTGTCACTGTTGCCAACTCATCACAATATGGAAATGATGTTTACATCGCTCCGAATGCTTCAGTTAAAGATGGCTTACTGGATGTATGCATCATTAAGCCATTTTCGATACTAAAATTGCCCGTTTTAAGCTACGTTATGTTAAAAGGAACTGCAGAAACTTCGGATATGATTGAAATTATAAAAGGTAAAAAAATAAAAATTATCAGACAAAAAGAAGGTCCTGTACATGTTGACGGTGAGCCATTGAGAATGGGACAAGAGATCGTTATAAATATAAATCCCTTGTCTTTAGAGGTAATTGTTCCTTAAATCAGAAATTTAGATATGAAACCAAAGAAAAATAGCTTGAGTGATTTAGGCGGCATAATGTATTCAACAAATCCGGAATTTGAGTACGAACAAGAGGCGGATGATATCGTTACTTCTCCCAATCAGCAGCAAGATTTAAGGGTTATGCTTGATAAGAAAAACAGGGGTGGAAAAGCCGTGACTTTAGTTACCGGTTTTAAAGGTAAAACTGAAGATCTTGAAAATTTGGGCAAAATGCTTAAAAATAAATGTGGCGTTGGCGGCTCTGTAAAAGACGGGGAAATACTTATTCAAGGCGATGTTCGGGATAAAATAATGGGTATTTTGCAGAAGGATGGATACAAGGCTAAAAAAGCCGGTGGTTAAATATACTTAGTGTATTTTTTCAATTTTTTTAGGCTCAGTTTGTAATAGATAAATATCTGATATAAAGATATTTAAATCATAGTGTACAAGCTACAATATGTAAAAAAAGCTTTGTAAAAATTTGATTCTTAAATAAAAATCTCTTTACATTTGCTCCACTAACTAACTTATTGTTATGAGCAAAACGGAACTTCAGGCGCCTGATTTAAGCTATTTAAATCTACGGGCAGGTTTGAGTGTAAAATATCAATTTTCTGCGGCAGAATTAGTAAAAGAAGCGCTGCAAAATGGCGAGGGTGTTCTGGCATCGTCGGGCGCCTTGGCAGTAGATACCGGAAAATTTACGGGCCGTTCGCCGAAAGACAGATTTATTGTAGCTGACAGCATTACAGAAGATTCCGTTTGGTGGGGTGATGTTAACATCAAATTCAAACCCGAAAACTTTGATAGCCTGATGGTTAAAATGGTGGATTACCTCAACGAAAAAGTAATCTACGTGAGAGATTCGTTCGCATGTGCCGATGCTGATTATTCAATTTCTATAAGGGTAATTACAGAAACAGCCTACCAAAATCTATTTGCAAATAATTTATTCCTTCGGCCCGAATTACATGATTTGGGATTAACACCAGAGTGGACAATTATTGCCGCCCCCGGCTTTGTAGCGAATCCTTCGACAGACGGAACAAGGCAAGAGAATTTTTCAATAATCAATTTCACAAAAAAGATGATTTTGATTGGTGGCACAGGTTACACCGGCGAGATAAAAAAAGGAATTTTTTCCGTTTTGAATTTTCTGCTTCCGGTTTATAAGAATACGCTTTCTATGCATTGTTCAGCCAATGTTGGCAGTAAAGGCGATACAGCAATTTTTTTCGGTCTTTCTGGTACCGGAAAAACAACATTATCAGCCGATCCGCAGCGAGCATTAATCGGCGATGATGAGCATGGTTGGAGTGACCATTCGATATTCAATTTTGAAGGAGGTTGTTATGCAAAATGTATCGATTTGACATTGGAAAAAGAACCACAGATATATAAGGCCATTAAATTCGGATCTTTGCTGGAGAACATTAATTTTTATCCTCAAAGCCATGATGTTGACTTTACAAATATCGAGAAAACTGAGAATACCAGAGTTGCCTATCCTATAGATTATATTGACAATGCTGTAATTCCTTCTGTAGCAGGAACACCTAAAAATATATTTTTTCTCACCGCAGATGCATTTGGTGTTTTGCCTCCTATTTCGAAATTAACTGCAGAACAAGCGATGTTTCATTTTATGAGCGGTTATACCGCCAAAGTTGCCGGTACTGAAACAGGGATAACTGAACCCCAATTAACATTTTCTGCCTGTTTTGGAAAAGCATTTTTACCCTTACATCCGCAAAAATATGCCGAGTTACTTAAAAAGAAAATTGAAGAGCAGGATGTAAAAGTTTGGCTTGTAAATACAGGCTGGACCGGCGGGCCATACGGCGTTGGCAAAAGGATGAAACTTAGCTATACAAGAGCGATGATTACAGCTGCCTTAAATGGCGATTTGGAGCATAATAATTATAAAAAACATCATGTATTTAATTTAATGATGCCTTTACATTGCCCTAACGTTCCTGATGAGGTTTTGGACCCTTCTAAAACCTGGAACAACTGCGAAGAATACTTTCTAAAAGCTTATGAACTTGCTAATGCGTTCGCCGATAACTTTAAACAATTTGAGCAAGTAAAAGTCTCAAAACCCGAGGAGGAAGTACTAAAAATGTGTTAAATGCAGTTTTAAATGCATTTTTTACCTAAAAAATTTGCAATTCGATTTTTTTTTAGTTTTTATTGTGAAAGAATTGCCTCCGGCTGAGGCAATTCTTTTGTTATATACCCATGATAAAAGGAAAACTAAAAAGTTAAGTAACGATTTAATTGTTTATTGATTTATTAATTTGTAATTTAAAATCAATTTATAAATTTGTTTTCGCAACAAAATCAGGTAAACTTACGTTGTGTGTATTACGAAAGAAAAAACAGCTAAAATTAAAACAAGAACTAAAACTAAAAATTAAAAAAAAATGGCAAACGCACCAAAACCAACAACTGTTAAAAAAGAGAGCTCATCAAGTGCTTCAAATGTATTTGCAACCTTTGTTATTCCAATTTGCATTATTATCGGGTTTATCATCTGGAGATTTGTACTAGGAGCTTCTGATAACTTTATCGGCGGAGACAACAATAACTTACCATTACCAAATAACTATCCTGGTACAGCTTATAAAGGCGGTCCGATTGTAGCTATCTTAATTGGATTAATGTTAGTTGTAATTGTATTCTCTATCGAGCGTTTAATCGTTATTGGTAAAGCAAGTGGTAAATCAAGCTTGGATTCATTCATCATCAAAGTAAAAGGATTCTTAAATTCAGGTAACATCGAAGCTGCAAAAGCAGAGTGCGATAAACAAGAAGGTTCAGTTGCTGCGGTAATTAAATCAGGTTTGAAAAAATACAGTGAGGTTGAAGCAGATACAAATATGGATGTTGAGCAATCAATCGTTGCTATTCAGAAAGAAGTTGAAGAAGCTACAGCTTTAGAAATGCCAATGTTAGAGCAAAACTTAACTGTAATTGCAACCTTAGTATCTATCGGTACATTGATCGGTTTATTAGGTACAGTAACAGGTATGATTCGTGCATTCGCTGGTTTAGCTAACTCAGGTGCTCCAGATCAATCAGCATTAGCGGTAGGTATCTCTGAGGCGTTAATTAACACAATGACTGGTATTGCTGTATCTACTTTAGCAATTATCATGTACAACATATTAACTTCTAAAATCGATAAGTTAACTTACGCAATCGACGAGGCTGGTTTTAGCATCGTTCAAACATACGCTAGTTCGCATAAATAAGAATTTTGAAAAAATTTTTACCGGCTTTATGGAAAACCGGAAAAAAGATCATCATTATTAAAAACTAGTAAAAATATTATGCCTAGAATAAAAGTTAAAAGGACAAGTACGGTAACAGATATGACGGCCATGTGTGATGTGGCATCATTGTTACTTACTTTCTTCATTTTAACTGCTACGGCAAGACAACCGGAACCCTTGGCTGTTTCCACACCGTCATCTACGTATGATTTTAAGGTGCCGGCAGAAGACAACGCAATTTTAACAATTGGGCAAGGAAAAGTTTTCTTCGAAGTAGCAGGAACAAAAGTGAGAGAAAGAACATTAGAGCTGATGGGCGAGCAGTATAAAATTACGTTCACGCCTGATGAAAGTAAGAAGTTTTCAAATATCGGAAGTTTCGGCGTTCCGATTCAAAGTTTGAAATCGCTTATCGCAATGGGTGCAACAGAGCGTATGAAACCGGGCGTTCAGCCGGGTATCCCTGCTGATTCAACTGATAATCAGTTAAACTCATGGGTTTTGAATGCTCGTAAAGCGACTAAGGAACTTAACAACAAAGATATGCGTATCAGTATCAAAGGCGATGCTAAAGAAGAATATCCTGTTGTGAAAAAAGTTATTGATGTGCTTCAGAAACAAAAAGTTAATAAGTTTTTGCTGGTAACAAATGCTGAAGCTAAAAGAAAAAGTTAAGAAATGGCAGAATTAAACACAGGCGGGAAGAAAGCCACGCCAAGGGTCGATATGACTCCGATGGTGGATTTGATGTTTCTTTTGGTAACATTCTTTATCTTAACTACTGTAATTTCTACGCCGCAAGCAATGGATATTACAAAGCCTGATAAAGATGATAATTTACCTGAAAACAGGTTAGAGCTAAAGGCAACCAAAACAATGACAATTCTATTGGGTAAAAACAATAAAGTTGCATGGTACATGGGTGAAGCCGGTAAAAGCGCTCCTACAATTGAATCGTTTTCAGGAATTGAAGCAACAATTATTAAAAACAGAAAGGCATCTAACGAAACTGAAAAAGATCCTTTTGTAGTTTTGGTAAAACCAACTTCAGGTTCTACTTTTCAAAACTTTGTTGATATGATGGATGAATTGGAAATATTGAAGGTAAATGCTCGTCAGATTGATGATGACAATATCCAGGATAATGAAAAGGCATTCATGAAAGAGCAGGGAATTTTATAATTAATAAAATCAGGAATTATGTCAAAGTTAGATATATTTAGAAAAGAATGGCTGGAAGTCGTTTTTGCTGATAAAAACAAAAGTTACGGTGCTTATCAATTAAGAAAAGGTAGCGCCGGTAATACGACTAAAGCCCTTGTTTGGGGTTCGATAGTATTTTTAATCTTGTTTTTCTCACCAAAAATCTACAGTCTTATTAAAGGCTCTATTCCGGAGGAAGAACAGTTAAAGGCACAAGAGGTTGTATTAAATACGCCGCCTCCTGTTAACCCTGAAACTCCGCCACCGCCACCGGTTGAGCCACCGCCACCAAAAGTGGATCAGGTAAAAATGCCACCTCCGATTGTAAAACCGGATATCGAAGTTCAGGATGAACCACCTACAGTTGAAAAATTGAAAGAAGCTGATCCGGGACAGAAAGATATTAAAGGTGACCCCACTGCTGATATCGTTATTGCCGAGCCCGTTGGTGAAGGTCCTAAACGTGAAGCCGCAGTTGCTGTTGATGATAACAAGGTTTATGATTTTGTTAGTATCGAGAAACAACCTGAATATCCGGGAGGTATGAAAAAGTTTTACGATTACCTAGGTAAAGCGATTAAATACCCGCCAATGGCACAAGAAAATAACGTTCAGGGTAAAGTTTGGTTATCTTTCGTTGTAGAACGTAATGGTGAACTAACAGATATCCAGGTAACCCGTGGCTTAGGCAGCGGTACTGATGAGGAAGCTAAACGTGTATTGAAAAACAGTATTCGTTGGGTTCCGGGGATTCAGAACGGTAAACCTGTACGTGTTAAATACAACATCAACATTAACTTTACGCTAAACTAGCAGATGTTAAATTTTGATATTTTCAAGCAAAAATCGCCTAAACAGCGGTTTTTGCTCATTTTAGGCCTTATCATGTTTGTGTTTTATTTGGTAATCGGCTTAACTTGCATCTTTTGGGCAGAGTTGCCATTGAATATAGGAAGACCCTATAAAATAGGAATAGGAATATTTTTGATAATTTATGCTTTTGTAAGATTATTAAGCCTTGGGAGGCGAGACTAATTATTAATGAAAAAAATCCTTTTAGCACTTGCAGTAATTGCCCTTTTCTCTTGCAATCGTAAAGAAAAGAAAAACACTATCGAAGAAACCCGCACCAGCGGTACACTTAAGTTACTTGTTGATGAAAGTGTAGGCCCTATTGTTCAACAACAGATCGATATTTTTAAGATCGACTACCCGCAGGCAACTTTTGAAACAAGTTTTAAGCCCGAATTAAAATTATTACCAGCTTTTTTAAATGATACTGCGAGGGTTATTATTTTGCCTAGAATGCTTACTAAGCAAGAGGAAAAATTTTATAATCAAAGGAAGATAAAAATAAATACTTCTCGTTTTGCTGTAGATGGTATTGCATTAATTACAAATAGTAATAATATTGATAGCACAATTAACGTTAAAGATGTTGTAGATATATTACAGGGTAAAGGCTCGGGGAAAAAATTAGTATTTGATAACGCTTATTCTAGTACATTTCAATATTTTAAGCAATTGGCAGGTATCAGCCAATTTCCATCCAAAGATGTTTATTCGAAAAATTCGAGCAATGAAGTAATTAAGCTTATTGCAGAAGATAGAAATTTTATCGGTGTTTTAGGCGTAAACTGGCTATCTGTGAGCAATCCTGAAATGCAGAAGTATCAGGGTAAAATAAGAACACTTGGTGTGAAAAATTTTAAAGGTAAACCCGGCGCAGATAAATATTATACGCCATCGCAAATTAACCTTATCAATGGCGATTATCCGTTCTTAAGGAACATAAATATAATTGATTGCGAAGGTAGAGACGGTTTAGGCACGGGGTTTGCAGTATGGTTAAGGAGTCAAAGAGCTCAATTAATTGTACTTAAATCTGATTTAGCACCTCATAAATTAATGCCAAGGGAATTAAATATCACAAAAAAATAATAAATTGAACCACGATTGATTAAAACCAATCATTAATTAAAAAACAGAATATCAGATGAAGCTTTGCATAAGCTTATGTGAACTTTGTAACCATTAAAAACATATTAAAGAACTATGAAAATTTTAAAGAAAGCGATAACCTTAAATGTAGGTTTGGTGTTGATGGGTTCTGCAGTTTTTGCTCAAAATTTGAATGACGCGAAAAAAGCCATTGATGCTGAACAATATCAGAAAGCATCATCAATGCTTAAATCGTTGGTGACCTCTCAAGCGTCTAATGGTGATAATTATTATAACCTTGGATTGGTATACTTAAAAACCGGATATATTGATTCGGCGAGAGCGGTTTTCAATAAAGGTGTTACTGCTGATGCAAAGAATGCATCTAATTACGCAGGGTTAGGAGAAGCAGATATTTTATCGAACAACCCGACGTCTGCCAAAACAAATTTCGATAAAGCTGTAGCCGCAAATTCAAAAGACTATAAAACTTATTTGGCAATTGGTAAAGCATATTTAGCTCAAGATAAACCAAGTGAACTTGTTTCTAAGCCGGATTTTGCAAATGCGTTAGCAAATTTGACTAAAGCAGACGAACTTGATGCAAAAGATAAGGATGCTGAAGTGTTTATCGCTATCGGTGATGCTTATGCCTTGCAAAAGAAAAATTCTGAGGCTTTAACGCCATATTTTACGGTTGGTAGTATCGACCCGACAAACAGAAGAGCAAAAACTCAAGTTGGTAAAATGTACAAAGAATCACGTGCATTTGCTGAAGGTGAGAAAGAATTGCAGGAAGTAATTGCAGCTGACCCGAATTATGGCCCTGCTTACCGCGAGCTTGGTGAGTTGTATCTACAATGGAGTAGCTTCGGTACTGACAAAGAAAAAGCAGCCAAAGGCGTTGAATATTACAAAAAGTATCTTGATTTAACTGATAAATCATTAGAATCTCAATTGCGTTACATGCAATTCTTATTCTATGCAAAAGATTTCCAGGCTTTAGAACAAGTTGCTTCATCAATTCAAGTTCCTGCTAACAATGAAAAAGCGCCTATCGTTTCAAGATTAAAAGGTTGGTCAGCTTATGAGAATAAAAACTATCCTCAAGCATTAACCTACATGACTGAGTTTTTCTCAAAACAGAAAGATACAACTCAGCTTTTGGGTTTTGATTACCTTTATTTAGGTAAAGCACAGTTGAAAGCTGGTCAGGATAGTTTAGCATTAATCAATATCACTAAGGCAGTTGCAAAAGACTCAACAAATGCAGATGCATTATCTGAAGTTGCGAAGAGCTTATATGATGCAAAAAAATATGCTAAAGCAGCTCAGGTTTACGAAAAGGCAATAAAAGCCAATCCAAATGGTAAAGGTTCGTTGTACAATTACTATTATAACGCAATGGCTAACTATTTTGATTACGGCGCAAAATACAGTGCAAAACAAAATCCATCGAAAGATATTTTAGTTAGAGCTGATTCTGCAATCGCTAAAGTAACTCAGATCTCTCCAGACACATATGATGCTTATTTAACCAGAGCACGCATCAATAGTTTATTGGATGATGAAAAAGATCCTAAAGGCTTAATGGTTCCTTTCTATGAGGAGTTTATCGCTAAGGTAACTGCAAAGCCGGAAATCGCATCTACCGGTACATATCCTAAAAGATTATCTGAGGCTTATGATACTTTGGGTGGTTATTACTTCTACAAGGATAAAGACAAAGCAAAAGAATATTTCACTAAAAGTGTAGCTGTTTATCCAACCGGAACATTTGCAGCAGCAAAATTAAAAGAATTAGCTGCTCCTGCTCCAAAAGGAAAAGGCAAATAAATAGTGTCAGTTAAATAATTTAGAAAAGGCAGAGTTTGGTTACTCTGCCTTTTTCTTTTACTTTTGCACCAGAAAATAAAAATTATGCAAGCGCAAAGTACATCAATAGATTTTTTACCAATTATTTTTCAGGTGGTAGTAGCTTTAGGTTTTGTGGTAACCACATTGGTGGCAACGCATTTTTTAGGCCCTAAACGTAAAACCAGTGATAAATTAGAAACTTTCGAGGCAGGTGTTAAATCGGTGGGAAATGCTCGTCAACCCTTTTCTATTAAATATTTTGTTGTAGCTATATTATTCGTGCTGTTCGATGTTGAAGTTATCTTCATGTACCCTTGGGCTGTAAACTTCCGGGCCTTAAAAATGGATGGTATGATAGAAATGTTCATTTTTATGGGAACATTATTGTTAGGCTTCATCTATGTTATCAAAAAAAAGGTATTAGACTGGAACTAACATTCGGTCCTCATAATTTTCGAAATTTGTAGAGAAATCAGGGCGTTTTACTTACATTTATCTGAGTAAAAACCATTTATTTAGAAAGGTTCTAAATCAAGCTAAACTAGTTTATTTGCCTTTAAAATATTGTAAATTTGTTGCTCATTCTGCAAAGGGATGAGCATTTTTTGTTTATAAACATGAGTGAAATTAATATAGTTGATGCGCCTCCGGGAATAGAAGGTTCCGGTTTCTTTGCCACTTCAATGGATAAAGTGATTGGTTTGGCTCGCTCAAATTCATTATGGCCTTTACCTTTTGCAACTTCTTGTTGCGGAATTGAGTTTATGGCAACCATGGGTTCTCACTACGATTTAGGTCGTTTCGGTGCAGAGCGTTTAAGTTTTTCTCCTCGTCAGGCCGATGTGTTAATGGTTATGGGTACCATCGCTAAAAAGATGGCTCCGGTGTTAAAGCAAGTTTATATCCAAATGGCTGAGCCACGTTGGGTAATGGCAGTTGGAGCTTGTGCAAGTAGTGGAGGTATTTTCGATACTTATTCTGTTTTGCAGGGTATTGATGAAGTAATCCCTGTGGATGTTTACGTTCCGGGTTGCCCACCAAGGCCTGAAGCTATTTTAGACGGTTTCCAACGCATTCAGGATTTGGTAAAAAATGAATCCGGCAGAAGAAGAAATTCTGATTATTACAAAGAACTTTTAGGTCAATACGGCATTAAATAATGGAAGAAACGACGCTGAATAACACCATCCACGTTAAGCTAACTGAAAAGTTTGGTGAAAAAGTTACCGCCGTTTCTGAGCCTTATGGTTTATTGACCTTCGTAACATACAAAGATGTTATCGTTAATGTGCTTTCGCATCTTAAAGAGGAGTTAAAATTTAACTTCCTTACTGATATTACTGCCGTTCATTATCCCGGTAAAGACCACGGTATTGCTGTTGTATATCATCTGCATAATATGGTCGAAAAAATAAGGGTTAGAATTAAGGTTTTCATTTCAGAGCAGAATCCTACTATTCCAACCTCGACCACGGTTTGGAAGGGAGCCAATTGGATGGAGCGTGAAACATACGATTTGTTTGGAGTTAAGTTCGAAGGCCATCCCGATTTGCGCCGTATCTTAAATATGGATGATTTAGGGGTGCACCCGATGTTGAAACAATATCCATTGGAAGACCCGAACAGAGTTGATAAAAAAGACGAATTTTTTGGAAGGTAATTTATATGAATCATAACCATCCGGTATTTACAGATAACGACCCGCAAAGTGAGCTGGTAACCTTAAATTTAGGTCCGACACACCCTGCAACCCACGGCGTTTTTCAAAACGTTTTGCAACTAGACGGCGAGCGGATTGTAAGCGGCGTTTCTACAATTGGCTATATCCATCGTGCTTTCGAAAAGATTGCCGAGCATCGCCCTTTTTATCAAATTACACCATTAACCGACCGTTTAAATTACTGTTCTTCGCCTATTAATAATATGGGCTGGCACATGACGGTTGAGAAATTGTTGAATATTCAAATGCCAAAACGCGTAGATTATCTTCGCGTAATCATTATGGAACTCTCTCGTATTGCCGACCACATTATTTGCAATACAATCATTGGTCAGGATACAGGAGCAACAACAACTTTCCTTTACCTTTTTCAATTTCGTGAGCATATTTACGAAATTTTCGAAGAGGTTTGTGGTGCTCGTTTAACTACGAATATTGGCCGTATAGGTGGTTTCGAAAGAGATTTTAATGAAATTGCCTTCACCAAAATAAATAAATTTTTAAAAGAGTTTCCAGTCGCTTTAAAAGAGTTCGAAAATCTTTTAACCCGTAACCGTATTTTCATTGATAGAACGGCTGGTGTTGCAGAAGTAACGCAAGAAGCTGCTTTAGAATATAGCTGGACTGGTCCGCTTTTACGTGCTACCGGTGTAGATTATGATGTTCGTGTAAGTGACCCGTATTCTTCTTATCAGGATTTTGATTTCGAGGTTCCTGTTGGTACAAGTGGCGATATCTACGATAGATACTTAGTTCGTAACGAAGAAATGTGGCAAAGTTTGCGCATTATTGAGCAAGCCATTGTTAAGTTAAAAACAGAGCCAAAAGGTATTTTTCATGCCGATGTTCCTGAATTTTATCTTCCTCCGAAACAAGAAGTTTATAACAATATGGAGGCGCTAATCTATCACTTCAAAATTGTGATGGGAGAAATTGATGCACCAAAAGCTGAAGTTTATCATGCTGTAGAAGGTGGAAATGGTGAGTTAGGTTTCTATCTGATTAATGATGGAGGCCGTACACCGTATCGTTTACACTTCCGCAGACCAAGTTTTATAAATTACCAAATGTTTGCACCAATGAGCGAAGGCATGTTATTGTCTGATGCAATTATCAACATGAGTAGTATGAATATTATTGCAGGAGAATTAGATGCTTAAAGTAGAAGAACAAACACCTGTAGTGTTCTCATCAGAATTGCTTGCCAAATTTGATGATGTTAAAAGTCGTTATCCTGTAGGTAAGGAAAAATCAGCTTTGCTGCCATTATTACATTTAGTACAAGCAGAGTTTCTTTGGGTTCCTACATCTGCAATGGATAGAGTTGCTGAATATTTAAACATTCAGCCGATTGAAGTTTATGAGGTAGCAACATTTTACACCATGTACTTTTTAAAACCACAAGGCAAATACGCTTTCGAAGTTTGCCGTACTGGTCCATGTTGCTTAGTTGGTGCAGAAAAAATATTAGACCACTTAGAAGATAAGTTAGGTGTTAAAGAAGGCGAAGTTACGGCAGATGGTTTATTCAGCTTTAGAGGAGTTGAATGTTTAGCCGCATGTGGTTTTGGTCCGGTACTGCAAATTAGTCCGGAATATACTTTCTACGAAAATTTAACTACCGAAAGTGTAGACAAACTGATTGAAGATTTGAAAAATAAATAAGATTTGAGAAACTAGATATGAGATATGAGAATTGGCAATTTGTCTAACATCTCAAGTCTCACATCTCACATCTAAAAAATAATGAGTCGAAAATTATTACTTGAGCATATAAACGTACCGGGCATCAATACGCTTGAAGTCTATCGCCAAAAAGGCGGGTACCGTGCTGTGGAAAAGGCCCTTAAAACTTTAACACCTGAAGAGATTGTTGAAGAGGTTAAGAAATCAGGCTTACGCGGTCGTGGTGGTGCGGGGTTCCCTACCGGGATGAAATGGAGCTTTTTGGCTAAACCAGAAGGTGTTGCACGTTATTTGGTTTGCAATGCTGATGAATCTGAACCGGGAACTTTCAAAGACCGTTATTTGATGACTTACATTCCCCATGCTTTAATTGAGGGTATGATTGTATCTAGTTTTGCGTTGGGTGCAAAAGTTTCCTACATCTATGTTCGTGGAGAAATGATGCCTCAAATCCGCATTTTGGAAAAAGCAATCGCTGAAGCAAAAGCTGCCGGATGGTTAGGTAAGAACATCTTAGGAACATGTTACGATTTAGAATTATATGTTCAGCCGGGCGGTGGCGCTTACATTTGCGGTGAAGAAACTGCATTGTTAGAATCACTTGAAGGAAAAAGAGGTAATCCGAGAATTAAACCACCATTCCCTGCAATTGCTGGTTTATATGGTTGCCCAACCGTAGTAAATAACGTAGAATCTATTGCTGCTGTGGTGCCGATTATAAATGATGGCGGCGATGAATATGCAAAAATTGGCATCGGTAGAAGTACAGGTACAAAATTAATATCAGCATCTGGAAATTTAGTAAAACCAGGTGTTTATGAAATTGAATTAGGCTTACCTGTTGAAGAATTCATATATTCTGATGAATATTGCGGTGGTATTGCGAATGGTAAAAGGCTAAAAGCAACAGTTGCCGGCGGTTCATCTGTTCCGGTTTTACCAGCTAATTTAACTTTAAAGTTAGCCAACGGCGAACCACGCTTAATGAGTTATGAATCTTTATCAGAAGGTGGATTTGCTACTGGAACCATGATGGGTTCAGGTGGTTTTATCGCATTTGATGAAGACCAATGTATTGTTCGCAATACTTGGAATTTCTCGCGTTTCTATCATCACGAAAGTTGCGGACAATGTTCGCCTTGCCGCGAAGGTACTGGATGGATGGAAAAAGTATTGCACAAAATTGAGCATGGCCACGGAACCATGAGCGATGTAGATTTGCTTTGGGATATCCAACGTAAAATTGAAGGTAATACCATTTGTCCTTTGGGTGACGCGGCAGCCTGGCCGGTTGCAAGTGCAATTCGTCACTTCAGAGATGAATTTGAATGGCACATTAAAGAACCGGTTAAGAGTCAACAACAAAATTACGGTATTGCGAATTATGCAGTTCCTATTGAAAAGGCTCCGATAACGGAAGAAAAATAATGAGCCATGGCCTGTGTCCCCACAGATCCATTAGGTAAAAATAAAGAGATTGCTTCGTGCCTCGCAATTGACGGCAAAGAGCAAAAAAAATAAAGATTATCATTAACCATGAGTGAAAAAGTTAAGGTTACGATAGACGGGATAACAGTAGAGGTTGATAACGGAACCACTATCCTAAATGCTGCAAGGCAAATTGGAGGTGATATCGTTCCGCCAGCAATGTGCTATTATTCTAAGTTAGAAGGCAGTGGTGGTAAATGCCGTACCTGTATTGTTAAGGTAACAAAAGGTTCGGAAAAAGACCCACGCCCGATGCCAAAATTGGTTGCATCTTGCCGTACAACCGTAATGGATGGTATGGAAGTGTTGAACATTACTTCGCCAGAGGTTTTAGAGGCACGTGCAGGTGTGGTCGAAATTTTATTGATTAACCACCCTTTAGATTGTCCTGTTTGCGATCAGGCTGGTGAGTGTGATTTGCAGAATTTAGGTTACGAACATGGCTTACAAAAAACTCGTTACGAGTTTGAGCGTCGTACTTTTGACCGTATTGATATTGGCGATAAAATTCAATTACACATGAATCGTTGTATTTTGTGTTATCGTTGTGTTTTCACTGCTGATCAGATTACAAACAAACGTGTTCATGGTATTTTAAACCGTGGCGACCATTCTGAAATTTCTACTTATATCCAACAGGCTGTTGATAACGATTTCTCAGGAAACGTAATTGATGTTTGCCCAGTTGGTGCTTTAACTGATAAAACTTTTCGTTTTAAAAACCGTGTTTGGTTTACCAAGCCAGTTGATGCACATCGCAATTGCGACCATGAAAAATGCAACGGTAAAGTAACGCTTTGGTATAAAGGTGAAGATGTTATTCGTGTAACAGCACGTAAAGATCAGTTTGGCGAGGTTGAAGAATTTATTTGTAACACTTGTCGCTTTGATAAAAAGGCAACTTCAGATTGGACGATCGAGCACCCAACTCACATTGATGATACTTCGGTAATTGCATCGAACCATTACGAAACATTAAAACCACTGCCAGTAATTATGCCAAACGTAGCATTACAGGCAGCGAATGAAATTGAGTTACATAAAACAGTAAAATACTAATGGATACAGGTTTTATCATAGAGAAATTTATTCTGGTAGCTGTAATTTTCGGTATCAGTTTAGTCGTAGCCATGTATTCTACTTATGCAGAACGTAAAGTTGCTGCATATCTTCAAGACCGTTTAGGTCCAGATAGAGCAGGCCCTTTTGGTATTTTACAGCCCTTGGCTGATGGTGTAAAAATGTTTATGAAAGAGGAAATCATTCCCTCTTCATCAAACAAATGGTTATTTATTGTTGGGCCAGGCTTGGCTTTACTTTGTGCTTGTATTGGTACAGCCGTTATTCCTTGGGGAAGCCCGATGGAAATTGGCGGTAAAATGGTTCCGCTGCAAGTTGCTGATATTAATGTTGGAGTTTTATACATTTTTGGTGTAGTTTCATTAGGTGTTTACGGCGTTATGATTGGTGGTTGGGCATCGAATAACAAATATTCATTATTAAGTGCCATTCGTGCTGCATCACAAAACATCAGTTACGAAATTGCAATGGGTTTGTCTATCATCGCTTTGCTTTTGATGACGAATACATTAAGCTTGAAAGAAATTGTTGACCAGCAACACGGTTGGAGATGGAATGTATTGTACCAGCCATTAGGATTTTTAATCTTCATGGTATGTTCTTTTGCAGAAACTAACAGAGCACCATTTGATTTACCGGAATGTGAAACCGAGTTAATCGGTGGTTACCATACCGAGTATTCTTCAATGAAATTAGGTTTCTATCTATTTGCTGAATACATTAACATGTTTGTTTCATCAGCAGTAATGGCAACGTTATATTTTGGTGGATATAATTATCCTGGAATGGATTCGATGGCGGTTTGGTTAGGTCCGACATGGGCACCACTTTTTGGTACAGGTATTTTCTTTGCGAAAATAATCTTCTTCATCTTTTTCTTCATGTGGGTACGTTGGACAATCCCGCGTTTCCGTTATGATCAATTGATGAATTTGGGTTGGAAAGGTTTAATACCTTTGGCTATTGCCAACATTATAATAACTGGAATTGTGATTGCGATTATTGAGAAGTTTTAATTATGGAATCATTAAGTAATAAGAAAAAAGTACTGGAACAAAAGCCGTTAAGCTTTATGGAAAGGATGTACTTACCTGCTATTGCAAAAGGTATGGGCATTACCATTAGTCACTTATTCAAAAAAGAGGCTACTATAAGATATCCAGAAGTAGAGCGTGAATTCTCGGCTAACTTTAGGGGGATGCACTCGCTTAAACGCGATGAAAATGGGAAAGAGCGTTGTACAGCTTGTGGTTTGTGTGCATTATCTTGCCCAGCTGAAGCAATCACTATGATTGCAGCAGAACGTAAGAATGATGAAAAGCATTTGTATCGCGAGGAAAAATATGCAGCAACTTATGAAATTAATATGTTGCGTTGTATTTTCTGCGGATTATGTGAAGAGGCTTGTCCGAAAGAAGCAATTTATCTTGACGGACCAATTGTACCTGCTGATTATTTACGTAAGGATTTTATTTACGGGAAAGATAAGTTGGTTGAAGCTCCATTGGAGATGAAAAAATAAAAATGCGGTTCGTGAGGACACGAACCACGGCAATTGAAAAATATTGTCATCCTGAGCTTGTCGATGGAGTAAACATATAGTATAATCCGTCATTGCGAGGAACGAAGCAATCCTAATGCGATAGACGTTAAATAAATAAGATTGCTTCGTGCCTCGCAATGACGAGGAGTACAAACAAATAACAAATTAATGAGTACACAAGTATTCTATTTCGTAGCCACATTAAGTATCATCTTTTCGCTGATGGTGATTTTTGCAAAAAATCCGATCCATAGCGTTCTATACTTAATCCTTACCTTTTTCACATTCACAGTACATTATGTATTGTTGAATGCGCAGTTTTTAGCTGTTGTAAACTTCATTGTTTATATGGGTGCAATTATGGTATTATTCCTATTTGTACTAATGCTCCTCAACTTAAATAAGGAAACCGAGCCAGTAAAATCTCCTTTGATTAAAATTGTGGGCGTAATTGCAGGCTGTTGCTTAATTGTAACCTTAGTTGGTTCTTTTAAAGCTGCAACCATTACAAGTCCTTTAATTTTGAAAAATCCAGGATTAGGTTTGGTAGAAAACTTGGGTAAAGAGCTTTTTGGGCCATTCTTATTGCCATTCGAATTATCATCTCTATTACTATTGGCGGCAATGGTTGGAGCAGTTTTATTATCTAAAAGAGATGAGGTAGAAGCATAATGGAAAATCTAACTACACAAATGGCAGGCGTACCACTAAATCATTACATCTATTTATGTGCAATTATTTTCACAATTGGTGTAATTGGCGTGTTAACCCGCAGAAATGCAATCGTAATTTTTATGTCGGTTGAATTGATGTTAAATGCAGTGAACTTGCTTTTAACAGCTTTCTCTGTGCATAGCAACGATCCTTCAGGACAGGTTTTTGTATTCTTTATTATGGCGCTTGCTGCTGCAGAGGTTGCAGTTGGTTTAGCGATTATTGTAATGGTTTACAGAAATACAAAATCGATAGATATTAATGTTTTAAATCGCCTTAAGTGGTAAATATATATTAAGAATGACAATAGAACAATTGATTTGGTTAGTTCCGTTACTTCCTTTTTTAGGGTTTGTAATTAACGGGCTGGGCAGAAAATCTTTATCTAAAGGACTTGTTGGTATCATTGGAAGTGGGGTAATTTTAGCCTCTTTCCTTATCAGCGTAGTTATTTTCTTTAGTTTACAAGGCGATACACAAAAATCTCACGAAGTATTTTTATTCGATTGGATTAGCGCCGGAACATTACACATTCCTTTATCATTTCTGG